>Ga0307515_10002217_pt1 | contig 42655 bp, 6 predicted proteins | sample 17_EM_MG_FD_194513 | JGI IMG/M metagenome (GOLD analysis project Ga0307515, IMG submission 194513) | Populus trichocarpa ectomycorrhiza microbial communities from riparian zone in the Pacific Northwest, United States - 17_EM | ecosystem: Host-associated > Plants > Roots > Unclassified | place... | reverse complement strand
AACATCTAAGGAGGACAGGACGTAGCCGTAGGCCCGCAGGGCCGCCGCTATGGACGAACATGGCAAACCGGGGTTTTTTATCCTACTGAGGTGGCTTATAGGGTTTTTCCTCCCCCAAACTGCAGGGGTTTCTTCCTGTAAATTATAAGTTTTCCCCCTGTGACGGAGTAGTCTGCGTGGGCCTAGATAGGATCTGTATTAGACATTAATCAAGAATTACTACTATATAGATAGAAACGAATGTTTAAGGGAAAAGGAGGAGTTTGTATATGAGGTAAGAAGGGATTTTCCTAGGTATATATAGCGCATATGCCTTACGGGCGAGTTACCTCTAGGTTACCCTAGGGTCGCCCATACCTTACGGCTATATAACTATTTACTTAAGTTTTACCTAATATTCTACTCCTTATCTTAATATCTAAGTCTATAGACTACTAATTATATAGGCTTACGCTTGTTATATTACAGTACTAGAGTTTTAACTAAGTCGCCGTAATAATAAGCCTCGCATAACCTATTATATATTACGTCCTTAACTAGTACTTATTATAATACCCTAATTAACCCTATTACAGTTACGTACTATAACTACTAAAAGGGTAAATACTTTACTTTATCTTGCTTAGAACTAAAGGTTATAGGTAATATTAAAAAAATAAAGGAAAGAGAAATATTTAATAAGTTAGAAAAAGAAGGACCTTAGGGGAAGACTCCTTCCTAAGGTACCTTATTAATCTTAAAAATATTAACCTAAGTTAGCTAATAGGCAGCAAATACTTTATAACTCTATATATAGTATCTAAAAATAGATATAGAGTTAATACTACTTATATAATAAATATTACTAAGTTTTTAAATATAAAAGCTATTTAATTAGAGAAGCCTATTCTAGTAAAAGGCTATAATAGCTAAGCCAGTAAGCCGGTTACCTATATCTTAAAGTTATATACATCTCTTAATAGATAACGCTAATATAGTATCCCCTTTTATATTTTAGACTTAGGGTTTTATAATATAATCCTTAGCCGAAAGTAGATATTCTATTTTAATATTTAGTTAAATATATAATAAAGACGGTTTATCTAGCTAGAGGATAGACTAAAATTACCCTCCTTTATTAGAGAAATCTAAACTAATCGCAAAACGCTAGCTATAAAGGCCGACACTACCTACTAATAGGATATCAGGGATTATAACTTAGCCTTTACCTAAAAAGACGCCTATTAAGAGGCCGGAAGGAACTCCTATCTACTAATAACAATACTCTCTTAAAGCGCTATGGTTAAAAAGGACTTTACATATAGAAGTAGAATGGATAGTAATATAAAAGACCTCTAAATTACGGAGATTTAACTAATATAGAAGAGAACCTACTAATAGGATATAAGAGATAGCTTTAAAAAGATGTAATAGGAGTTAAAAGGAGGGATAACATAATTAATACCCTAAAAACCCCTAAGGTTATATAGCCCCTTAAGACTATATAATCACCCCTCCTCCACCTATAGTAAATATTACCATAATTAGCGCTATAGGGTTCCACTTTAATATATACTAAAAAGATAATAAGGTCTTTATAACTAGCTTATATAAAATTAATAAGATTATTAATAAAAGGGAAAAAGGGCTGTTGGAGGAGACCGATAAGGAGCTAGTTAAGCGCCTTCTCTTTATAATCTATTTAGGATATAAGGACGTATACTTAAAGGCGGCCTCTAACTAGCTACTTCCCTACTAAACCTATAACTATAGGATTTAATTAGAGGCGGATAACTCTCTAGCCTATAGTCCCCTTTATTAATAAACTATAGACAAACTTAAATTAATACCTAATTAATAACCTTAATAAAGGATTTATCGAGCTAAGCTAGGCCCCTTTTACTTTTTTTGTTCTATTTATTAAAAAACCTAATAGCGGCCTTTGTTTTTATATTAACTATTAAAAGCTAAATACTATTACTTAAAAAGACTAGTACTATATTCTATTAATTAATAAAACCCTTATATGCCTAAGTTAGGTAAAGATCTTTATAAGGCTTAATATTTATTAAGCTTTATATTAAATTTAGATAAACCCTATAGCTAAGGACTTAATTATATTTTATACCTATTATAGGTCCAACAAATATAATATCCTTCTATTTAAACTAATAAACGGGCCAGCTATATACTAAACGTAGAGTATTATATAGTTTATAAGGTCTTAAAATACCTAAACCAATAAAGACTAAAAGAGAAATAGGTTTATATCTTTATAGATAGCTAAATGGCTATTAAAAGACTATAGCTTAATTCTCTTATAGGAGGGTAAGAACTAGTATTTAAAATTATACAAAGCTGTTCTTATCTAGCTAGTAAGTGTATCTCTATTAATTTCTATTAAATTTTTAGCTACTTAAGATAACCTAGTAAATAATAGCCTTTCTAGAAGAAAATAATAATCTTCTTATACTTCTCTAGCCTATATTGGAAGACTGGTAATAAAAAAGATACTAAAATAGTAGGAAAATAACTAGTAATAGAATGAAAGTAAGGGGAAATACTATACTAGAATCTCTAGGGGAAACTACTTGTTTTCTCTAAAAGTCCCTAAGGATAAATATCTTAAAAGGGTATAATTAGCTTTCTTTTAATTAAAACTAAAAAAAGGCCTCTTTAAACCCCCTTTTTAAGACAATAGGGAAGGATGAAGAAGGTAGGTGCTTTAGGGATTATAGCGCTATATAAATCTTTAAGCACCTATTACTAAAATATAGACTATATTAAAAAGAAAGAAAATAAATATAAAGATAATTAGGCTCTTCTCTCTCCCTAAGCTTTTTATCCCTTAACCTATTAGGGCGAGTAGAGGGGAAGGCCTATATACGAATACTAAGTATTCCTAAGTACAGCTACCAAATCCTATTAATCTAATTAATAGGCTTTTATCGATAACTGTTACGGGACTTCCCTATAACACTTTATACACGTCTACCTATTTCTATTGACTTAGTAACTAAAGACCAACTATAAAACCGCAACTTGCCGCAATCTATAGCAATCTAACGGCAATCTGCTATATCCTACTATATTCTACTAAGTTCTATTAAGTTCCACTAAGTTTTACTAAATCCTGCTAAGTTCTACTAGGGCTACCACCTAAATCCTATTTTACCTCGTATATATATTAACTAAGTAACTAAGTCTATAATATATACCCTTTCTTTCTATTTTCCTACCTTCTTTCCTTATATAACGTCTTAACTTTATTACACAGTTTATATATATAGCTTAATAATATCTACTTATTATATATTATCGTTGCTTATACTCGCTCCGTAATACTATATTACGTTAAACCTATACTACCTTATTCTACATAATATGCAAAACAACTTAAAAGCCCCTATATCTGCAACTAACTTACGTAATATATTTACTAAATAAATAAAGGGCCTATAATAGGCCTTTATAGATACCCTTGCTTAATAAAAGGCTTAATACTAAGAGATAATTAGATCCCTAAGAAATAAAATTAAAGAGATCTGCTATAACCTACCGTCTGCTATATTATCGCCCCTACCCGTTCCTATTAGTATTAACCTATAAATACTAAATAGAGGAGACATGTTTAGGGCTAGCTCCTTAACCCTAAATTTGCTAATTAGTACCCCTATAAAGAAGCTAACTAAACATCTCCCTAATCCTCCCGCTTATTTAGGTAAAAGAAGTAAATTATACTCCTTCCTTAACTAACTTAAGAATAAGCTAAATAGTAATATTAATTGCTACCCTACCCCTAATAGTTAACTATGTTATACTATAAGCCGTCTAATAGGAGACGCCGCGGAAACTATATACCTATTTTAGCTAAGCACTAGTTACTATACTAGAAGTATCTTATAGCGGCCCTAACCAAATTATAATAGTATAAAGGAAACTAAATAAGATAATATATAGCTCTAAGAGCTTCCTATTATACTTTACTAAGTACTACCGCTATGCTAAAGAGACTAGATAGAATAAACCCGCCTTAATTAATTGCTTAGTAGAATCCTTATACTTTAAACTAAAGGCTTCCCTTATAGAAGTTAAGCTGTTAAATACCCTTACTACCTAGGCTAATATTATTAACGGCCTATATAATAATATACTACGCCTTACCTTAAAATATACACCTTAATACTCTACCCTTTAACTGTTTAAGACCTATAAGGACCTAGACGCTATAAATATTAACACTAAAACCCTCTCTTACGCCCTAAAAGGATCTACTAAATATAAATAACGCATTAAACACGGCCTTTATTTTAAATATAGAAGCGACGCTTATATCTTAAGTTACTACTCTACCCCCCTACCTAAAATAAACATTTAAATAATTAGTATAGGCGGTGTACCGCTATCCTAATTATATAAAAAAATAATTAGTATAAGCAACTAATCGCTTCCGTTAAGCCCTACCTATTAACCCTAATTATTATCTAATTCCAGTTTAATATTTAATAAGTATTACTTATAAGGACAAAGCTATAATTAATACACTATAAGAACTCCGCTCTAATTACCTCTAAAAGAAAAGTTTTAAAGCTAAGTTACTCTCTAAAACGGCTCTGCCTTAGGATCTTGTTAAATGCTTTAAATATTATAAACTCTAACTCTTAGGACCGTAGTATAACTATTAACTACCGTTTTTAGTAGAATAATTAATAGGTTAGTACTTAAGTCCTAATTAATATAAAAGCTAGTAGCATAGGATTTATTAATAAGATCTTTATATAAGATAATAGTTTTACCCTATCCCCCCTTAACTAATATATTAATATATTTGGATTTAATAGTAAACGTATAGTTTTAGGCTAAATTACCTATATAGTATACCTAAGACTTTAATACCTAAACTATAAAGAACTAATTAGGCTTTTTATTACCACTTTAGGTTACCTAGTAATCTTTAAATAACCCTAGATAAAGCTTTATAAGGTAACTATTAATTAAAAAAACTTAAGTTCCTATTTACTGCCTTCTGCTATAAGTAGAAGTGCCTTATAACTTACTACTTAGACCTAAAATCTAAAATCTAAAAAATTTACTATAATCTACCCTATACCTAAAAAGTCTACCTAATTCTACTAGCCTAGGAATTCTACCGAATTCTACTAATATAAGACTTCCACCGATATCTATTAAGAATTTAAAAATTCCACTAAACCATATAAACTAATTCTAACTACTATACCGCCCTAAGCTAAGTAGAAGCTTAAGCTTAATATATAAAAATACTAGAAGGACTGGTATTCTACTATAAAAAGGATTTTTAAAGAACCCAAACCTAAATTTAATACTAACTCCGCACCTAATATTAAACCTAAAGCTAAATAGGAAGCTATATAAGAAACTATAGACAATCTAAATAAGCTTAACACCCTAAATATCTATATAATTAGAGCTACCCCACTAGTATAACTTGCTACAAAACCTAAGTATACGATCTTCGCTATTATAATGGCCGATATTAAAAAGGCCTTAACACTAAAAAAGTATATTAATCCTACTATAAAGGTACTAGTAGAGTATTATTACCGCCTAGATATATTCTTATAAAAGAAAGCCAATAAGCTATTAGAATACTAACTATACAACTATAAGATTATACTTAAAGAAGAAAAGTAGCCTAGATTTAGACCCCTATATAGAATGTCTTAAAATAAACTCTAAGTACTATGAAAGTATTTAGATAAGAACCTAAGTAAAGGATTTATTAAAGCAAGCTTATTACCTATAGCTATACTAATAATCTTTATTAAGAAACCTAGTAACGGTTTACGCTTTTATATAAACTATTAAGCTTTTAATACTATTACTGTTAAGAACTAATATCCAATCCTATTAATATAAGAGACGCTAAACTAACTAAGTAAGGCTCGCTACTATATAAAGCTTAATATTATCTCTGCATTTAATCGTCTCTATATAGTAAAAGGAGATAAATAGCTTACTACATTTCATACTTAGTATAGATTATTTAAATACTTAGTAACGCTATTTAGCCTTATAAATACCCTAAGCTCGTTTTAATATTATATAAATAATACCCTATATCCCTACCTAGACATCTTCTATACCGCTTATATTAACGATATTTTAATATATAGTAATAACCTAACCAAATATTAAAAATATATTAATCTTATTTTATAAGCCTTATATAGAGCTAGTTTATAATTAGACGTAGATAAATACGAGTTCTATAAAATAGAAGTCTTATACCTTAAACTTCTTATCTTTATAAATAGTATATAAATAGACCTAAAGAAAGTTAAAGTAATTACAAACTAGCAAGAACCTAAAAACGTTAAAAAAATATAAGAGCCTTTATAGGATTTACTAATTTCTACTAACGGTTTATTAATAACTTCTCCGCCCTAGTTTTACCCCTTATAGCCCTAACCTAAAAAATAAAGCCTTTATCTTTAATAAGGAATATAAAAAGGCCTTTACCTATTTAAAGGTTATATTTACTACTGCGCTAGTGCTCTAATACTTTAACTTAAACTAAATAAGTGTTATAAAAGCTAACTTATCTAACTACGTTACTAAAGGCATCCTGTTTTAATATAATAAAAATAAAGTATTATACCCTATAGTATGCTTCTTAAAATAACTAAGCCTAGCTAAATATAACTACGAGATCTACGATAAGAAATTATTAGCTATTATTAGATATTTTAAATAATAGCGACCTAAACTAAAAGGCGCTAGATTTCTAATTAAGGTCCTTAGCGATTATAAGAACCTATAGTACTTTACGACCATAAAACAGCTAAGCCACTATTAGCCCCACTAGTTAAAATACCTATCCTATTTTTAATTCTTAATTATATACCTCCTAGGTATTTAAGGTTAAAAGCCTAATACCCTAACCTAATGCTTATAAGACGCGCTAGTATTAAAAGAAGCGCGCTTTTACTAAAATTAGACCCTACTTTATCCTAAACTATTTAACCCTCCTACTAAAGACCTTACAGTGCACGTCCTTAAAATAACCAATTAATTAATTAAATAAATTATAATTAATAAATATCTAAATAACAAGTTTATTTAAGAGACGCTTAAGCTAATATAAGACGGCATTAGACGCTCTAAAAAGATTTCTCTAAGTAAATACAAAGCTTGTGGAAACTGCTTATACTACTAAAACCGCCTAGTTATACCTAACTATAACAAACTTAAGCTTAAGCTCCTTAAATATATATATAATTTACCAGTAGCCGGCTACTTAGGCTAAAGGAAGACCTTAGATTTACTCTAATAGGAGTATTACTAGCTAAATATATATAATATAATATAAAGGTATATCTCTAGCTACTATATCTGCTAATAAGCTAAAGCTTTATATAAGATATATAACGGCCTTTTTAAGCCACTACCTATTCCAGACTAAAGATAGAAGAATATCTTAATTAACTTTATTATTAACCTCCCTATAAGTAAAGGCTGCATAAATATTATAGTAGTTATAAATTAACTATCTAAGATAAGACACTTAATCGCCTACCCTAATATATTAATACCTACTATCGCCTAATTATTTCTAGACTATATATAGAAACTCCACAGACTTCCTAAAACGATTATCTCTAATAAAAGCAGCTAGTTTATCTTTATATTTTAGAAAAAACTAACTACCTAACTCCGCATTAAAGCACTACTATTTACTATATACTACCCGGAAACGGACGGCTAAATAGAATATATAAATGCTATAATAGAACAGTATATTTAAACATACACGTCGTACTTATAGGATAACTAGATTAACTAGCTTATATTTACTAAGTTTACTATAAATAATTCCATTTTAGAAACTATAAAAGTCTCCCTATTCCTAGCTAACTATAGTTAGCATTTATAAATGGGTTTTAAACCCTTTAGTAGTGTTCCTTGCCCTATTTATTACGCCTTATAAGTTATAGAAGCAAACGAATTTATAAAAAAGATAAAGGAACTATAATAGTTCCTTATTAACGAGATAATATAGGCCTAATCTGTTTATAAAGCTATAGTAAATAAAAACAGAACCCTAGCACCGGCCTATTAAACTAGTAACTTTGTCTAGCTAAATATAAGAAATCTAAATATAAAACGACCTACTAAGAAACTTAATTAAAAGAACGCTGGCCCTTATAAGGTTAAGAAGGTTATCTCCTCTTACGTATACTAATTAAAGCTCCCTAATACGGTTAAAATCCACCCTATATTCTATACATTAGTCCTTTACCTTACTACCCCTATATTAAACGCCCTGCCTGGATAGATCTAGAACCACCCTTTACTAGTTAAAGTAGATAGTAAGAACAAGTACTTTATTAAAATAATTAATAATATTAAGTATAATAAAAGGAAACACTAATATATATACCTTATAAAATGGAGAGGCTTTACTAAACCCTTATAGGAACCTGTTAACTCTATAGGACTTATATAAGCTATAAAAGACTTTTATAAACTCCACTTAGAACTACTATAACTCCATTTTACAGAAGCTTGAGTTTAAAGGGGGGGTACTATTACAGGACTTCCTTATAACACTTTATATACATTTACCTATTTCCACTAACTTAGTAACTAAAGACCAACTACAAGACCGTAACTTGCCGCAATTTATAGCAATCTAATAGCAATTTACCGCATTCTGCTATATTCTATTAAGTTCTACTAAATCCTGCTAAGTTTAGCCAGGACTACTACCTAAATCCTATTCTGCCCTGTATATATATTAACTAAGCAACTAAGTCTACAATATATACCCTTTCTTCCCGTTTTCCTACCTTCTTTCCTTACGTAACGTCTTGACTTTATTATATAGTTTATATATGTAGCTTAATAATATCTACTCGTTATATATTATCGTCGCTTATACTCGCTTCGTAACAATAACCTATATACCTAAGTTAATGGGTTAAGGGATATATTTAAAAATATAAAAAAGGAAGAAAAACGCTTTTTCTGTTTCTAAATAGGACAAAAATAGCTACTAGAAAGTAGCTAATAGCAGTAAAATCTCTAGAAGGAAGTAACTTCTACTAAACTTTTAGTAAATAGATAGAAATAAATTATAAAAAGGACAAAGATAGGCGTTAAGATTTTTTACCATTAGGATTTTTTACCGTTTTTCTACTATTTTTCTACTATTTAATAGTTGCTAGCAACCTAGTATTTTATTAAGGAGTGGTTAACCCCTTGTTTAGAGGTTTATAAACTACTAGAATATAGCTACTAGTATATATTAAGCTGCCTAGAAAGCATTTATATATATATAAATATAGCGCTATAGCCTAGAGGCTGTATGCGTAGTATTATACGCAGTATAATATAATAGATATTAATAATTAAAAAAAGTATATTATTTAGCTTAATAACCTTTTTACTAGTATTAGATTACTATGACGCCTTTATATAAAAGAAATTAGGGTAGTATAAACTATTTAAATAGTAAAAATAAGAAGGAAGGAATAGAGATATAAGGATAATAATAACGACGATGCTATATATAAGTGTAAGGGTTCTTTTAACCCTTACTCGGGTGCATCGCCTAAGGGCCGCTTAGGGGTAGCTAAGGCCTAGCCAAAGGCTAGGATTGGCACCTTAGGCTTACAGCCCTTTCTCTCCTTATTGGTTCGTCTCTGTACAAGGCTATTAGTATACTCTTTACTATATCGTCCTCTCCTATCGACTCTCCTTATAACTTATGCTTGGCTTGCTTACTCCCTACCGTATACCTAAGCAATATACCTTATAATAAGCCTAAGGAGTATATAAGCTCCAAGCTCACTAACCTTAAACTATACTATAATAACTAAATTAAATAGAGCAAATTGTATATAGAGGTCTTAAGGATAGTAAGATAATAAAGCTTACTTAAAAAGACTTTAAAGTAGTATTATCTATAAGTACTAATAGAGAGGCTATTTAATTGGACTCTATATCTATATAAGGTAACAACTATAAATCTATTAGTCTTTAGATTTAGTAAAGCCGACGTAAAGACATTATATAGCGTATAGGTAGGAGCTAGTAGTGGTCGTTAAACATTAGGGCGGTAGTAAAAGGTTTTTATATAGGATAGTAAGAACTTAAAAACTACTACGGTTAGTCCCTATTTATAAAACAGCTACTATAATACCTTCTACTCTAGGTACCTATATAATCCTTATAGATACGAGATAGATATTAATTATAACGTCCCTTAATAGCTAAATTGAAAGCATTAATAATATCTTATAATTAGTAGACGGGCGAATAAATAAATAATAGATTAAGTAAACGAACTAATAATTAAATAAATATACTCTTTTCTAATCCCTAGGGCGATCGCTTACAGTAATATATGGCCACTTGCCATCTACACCGTATCCTACCTAGTAGCCAAGATAATAACCCCCTATAGTTATCTATCTCCCCTCTAAGACTAGTCCCCTTAGAGAGGGCCTAGTAACTAGGGCCTAGGCGTAAAAGATACCTAAAGTATATATATATATCCCGCTCGCCTTTTAGTATTATAAAGCTATATAGATAAATCCCCCTACGCCTTTAATAGGCCTTAGGGGGGAAAGAGGTATATAGTAAATAATAAAGGTAGTATACTAGGGGACGACTAGGGGACGTTTAAGATATAGGGAAACTATAAGTATATAGTATTAATAGCAGGGCCTAGCTAGGACGTAGTAAACCCTAGCTTTAGTTTAAAGCTAGCTTTAAATAAGTAAAGAAAAGAATATAGTAGTTACTAAGGAGATCTAATATCTATAGAAGTTATAATATAGTTATGGAGTAGCCCTACTAGGGGCCGCTAGCTATATATAGAGACCCTACTAAGATGGCTTATAGAGCCTTTCTCCTCCTAATACTAAGGGTTTTTATAAGCTTTGCAGTGTGTGGGAATTAAATAAACGACTTGATTGTGAATATAGCTCTAAAGCCTCTATATATACACGAAGAATGTGAAGGAAATAAGACATAATAGGGTAATAGGTAACTAAAATGGGAACAGTGATCTGCAAGTAATATTGATCTGCAATCAATATATAGAGTGGCGTTGAAGCTGTCTTGGAGCCTTCCAAGCAGTGATCTTATATCTCAGCACAGTGTCGGTAGTCGGTTACAGTTTTTTTCCTATTAAATATACAATTTTCCTCTATATAGAGTAGTCTGCGTAGGCCGTATATAGAATCCGTATTAGATATTAAGTAATAAATAAATAACAAGGCTTTAATAATGGCTAATTAGGACTTTTAGTATTGTGCTATAGACTTATAAGCTCTTTAGTAATAATATTAAAGCTTAGCTAGTAATTCTAACGCTTATAAACTATTATAATTACTTTATAAAAGATATTAATACTATAGCTTAACTAAGGTTCTACTATATAACTTATAAGCGCTACTAAAGGACCTAGTATCTGCTATTTAACTTCCTCCTTACTACTATAGCTACGAATTACTATAAGCTCTTATTATTTGCGTCACTTAGCTAGCTATATAAAACTAGCTATAAAGTATTTCTCTAGAAGCTTATATACTATTTATTAAAACTCTCTATCTATATCTTAAGACTTCTTTAATCTTAAGTCCCTATAAGTTAAATTATACTATAGCTAGTGGTAAAACACGGATATATGCTAGAGAATATTAATATTAAGCTTATTAGTTATTCGGAGTGCTTAAATATAAGTAGATCTACTATTAAGGTAGTAAAACGCTATAGGAAGCCTTTTAATAAGCTCTTAAAGAACATATTAAGAAAGGGTCTAAATAGTAATAGCTAAAAGAGGAAATAAAGGGTATTAAAAACGACGTTTAGCTAGTAACTATATTAGATTCCGCTCTATACAGAAGGAGACCACTAAAGGACTTATATAGCACGAATTACTATAAAGAATTAATCTTATATATACTTTATTCTATATATTTATAGCTTTATTTAATAATAGTAACGATTTTAGTAGTATTCGCACTAGCATAGTTTAAAATCAGCCAATTAGAGGAAATAAAATTATCGGTATTAACCGGGAATTTATTTTTTAGCTAATAAAATAAATATAGGCTAAAAATAAAACCCTAATCTTGGAAATTTCCAACAACCTAAATTAAGCCCTTTTATTTACTTAAGATTCCACTCTATAACCAATTCTTAAAGCACTTTACCTTCTTAATATTTTCTACTTTAAGCTGTATCCTCTCCTAAGATATTATACGACGTACTTCTAAGAAAACTCTCTTTAGTTTATTACTTATTACTAGTATTAATAGAATATTAATCGCCATTAATAAGAGCTTTGGCCATTGCTATCGTTATTAATCCTAGCACTACTAATTAAGAGCTAATATCCCTAAAATTGGATATAGTGGCTTAGCGATATAGTTCTTATATTCGTTCTGGTTTTATAGCTAAGTAAAAAGGTAAAGGTCTATAAGAATCTTATTAAAATAGTTTATATTCTCTTTTGGCTTCGGAAGCTTATTATATAAAATAGTAGTATTAAGAGTAAAAGGACTATCTTCTCTATACTTTATTTCCTAAAGAGCCTTAACCCTATTAAACGTGGGCTTCTATTACTTCTTTTCCTAATTTAACTTAATATACTTTATATAACGACTTAGGTAAAGAATAATTGCAGCAGCGTATAAGGGAGAATCGTCTAACTTAAGGTAATACTTATTAAATACTTGCCAGCTTATATAGATACGCTTATATCAATCCTTATTAGCTTTATAGTATTCCTATTATAAAATTAATAGATTTCTAAGAGAAGGGGAATAAGAGTTATATAAGGCTATTTTTAAAGTGTTAAATAAGAGCATCTATTAAAGTTAGTACACTCTTAATTATTGCTTAATATCCTTATATTCTAAATATAACTTTATAAAATATTTAGAGAAACTTATATATTATATAAAGCGTATACTAGTCTATATAAGTTAACTTATCCTCTTTAAGGGTATCTTAGTACTCCCTTTAGTACTTATAAATCGCCCTATCCTTTTAAAGAGCAATATTAAGCATATAAAACTAACTATTCCATCTTATACAATTATTAAGAGGAATTCTTCTTTTAGTAAAAGCCTTTATATATTTTATACGACCTATAGAACTTTATATATAGGTAATAATGTTATAAGGCTTGTTAAGGACACCTATATAATAAAATATATTATAATAAAGCCTTATAGTAAGAACTACGGTAGACTTGTTAATAGGCTAGGTATATAAATAATAAAAAAGTCAATAATGTAATAATAACTAGTGGAGTAGTTGCCTAATAGATTAACTCTAATTATATTCTAAGATTTACTATAAAGAAGGGAACTATTTAGATAGGGACTGTAGTCCTTTAAATATATAATACTGCGCTTAAGAAATGTACTAAGTACGTTAGTATATTAATACGTCGGTATATTACGTTCCTATATTCCTACGTTTTTACGTTCTAAACTTATAACGTAACTAGCTATATAACTTAGCTACTTTTTATCTTATAGCTTAATTAGTTCTAACGCCTCCTATACTATTTTAACTAACCTATTTATATATCTTTTTAGTAGTCGTACTACTGCCGATATAAGGTCCATAATACTATCCCTTTCCTTTTTATTTTTATCTTTAAAGATATCTCCTATCTTTAAAGTTGTCTATTAGAGGTATAGCATTCCCATTTTTAATTTAATAACCTTTATTATTTTTAATGCCTTCTATTAGATCTTTTATATCTAACTATTATAACCGGCTAGTAATATTTATCCTTTTGCTTAGTAAAGTTATGCTATCCTATTCTTATTACGCGGAGAAGAAGTTAGTATATATTATAATTGCGGCTCTATCTAGTTACTAACCTTCTTTTTATACTAAGTATATGTAAGCAAATATACGGTTATCTTATAATGTTTAATCCGTTTCTAACGCTAAATATATATATCCTATAATCCTTTATAATTGTCTAGTACCTTATTTAATCTGCTATAAGGTCTCGCGTATTAATAGCGGCTAATTAACTAAAGGGTAAGCTAGCTAAGGCTCTTGCTAAGATTTAACGTCGTTTTAACGAAGTGTCTTAAGCCTTAAAGGCTTAACTTAATACTTATGCTTAACTAAGCCGTCTTATAAAGGTTTGTAAAAAGGTATGCTTAAAAGAGCTACATCTTATAGAGTAAGGTCTCTCTAAACTTAAGGCTAAGAAGTCTAAAAAGGATTTTAACTAAGAAGAGGCGGAAATAACTAATACGCCGGTAGTAGATCCCTTAGGTGATTTAGCTCGTCTATTACCTTTAACTAATTTCTTTATCTTTAGCTCCTTCTTAATATTACTTAACCCGTTCTTTTTAAATACTCCTATACCTTTCCTATAGTGTTCTTTAAATTCTATAATAGTTCTTAGGTAGTCTTATTATAGCCTATCCACTTTACTTTATACTATATTTTATTATTAATGTTCTTATAACCGATAATCTTTAAAACTTATTATTTGTCTTCTTCTTATCCTCTATACGTATCTGCTTTGTAAACTAATAATTTTATATCTTTATATGCTGGTTTTAGTATTACGATATACTATATAGAGTAGATCTTTATCTTTACTGGTAAGTTAAGTCTATACGTAACTTCTAAAATCTTAGCTGTAATTTTAAATAGTTCTAGACTAACGTAATCTAACTTCTTACTTAGTCGTTAACTTATAAAATTTTTATATAATAGCTACACTTTATCCCCCCCCTTAAGATCTAGTCCTTTAGATCTTCTAGTATTATAGTACTTTTTTATCTTTTTTTATATTAATTTTGCTATAAAATAGAGGTCCTTATAAAGATTTATTAGAGTTTCTATTTTTTTTCTTTTACTATACTACTTATTTTCTTAGCTTATTATAGTAATAACAATATTCTAGGCCTATACCCATAATTTACCTAAAATAGTAATATCTCTATACCTTTTTGTAGTGTTATATTGTATATAAACTATATAATTAGTAGTAATAATACCTAATTGTTTTGCGTATAATTAATATAATATCTTAGATATTGTTCTAGCGTCTAATTTAATCTTTCTATTTATCTATCTGTTTGTAGATAATATATAGTAAAAGTTGCTGCTCTAACTCCTTATTCCACTAAGAATACCTTTTAAAATACTATTATAAATCTTAGATCTCTATCTAATATAATTTTACTTAGTGCTCTATATCTTATAAACACTTCTTTAATATAGATTCTAGCGATATCTTCCGCTAAGATTTCTTTTATGCATACTATAAAGTAGCCCTATTTAGTTAACTTGTTTACTATTATAAGGATTATATTATACTCCTATTTAGTAATAGGATCTCTTAATTTTAGTAACTTTATAATAAAGTTTTATAATATTATCTCCTATAGACGTTCTGGTACTTTAATAAGCTATAGCTTTCCGTACGGCTTATACCTAATTAGCTTATTTCTTTAGTAATTTAAATACTTCATTATAACTTTTCTCGCTAAGCCCTAAATCCTATATATAATATACTCCTTTTAAATTCTTAATATTAAGCCCGTGGCTCTATTATATCCTTATATTATTCCCTTATAGAAATCTTTAATAAATTCTTCTGCTATACCCCTTAGGATATACATATTTGTTCTCTATTTATACTAGTCCGTTTCTAGGTCTTTAAATTATACCTCTTAGATTTTTCTTATCTAATTACTTTCTAGTAGTTTATACTCTTAAATTGCTACGATTTTAGGATAATTATATTTAATTAATCTATTACTATTCTTATATAGTATTACTTCTAATAGCTTCTTATTATTCTGTAATTCAGCCTTTTTACTTAATGCGTTTGCCCTTGCGTTTTTAGTGCTCTTAGTGTACTAAATCTTAAAATAGTATTCTATAAGCATTTTAGCCTATCTAACTTATCTTTAATTAAGTTCTTTTATTATTAGAAACCCTATTATTGGTATGCTTTAACAACGTGTAGAATACATATATTGTAATAATATATACTATGTGGTGTTGTTAATAGATTCTTGTCATTCTATCTACACGTCCTAATAATATATATACGCGACTCGCGTAGATCACGTGCTTTACGTACGTAATACATAAAACGAATATCTACTGACACTAGAGCAACTCTAAAGGAAACTAAATCGTACTATTCCCGTTATTTGTAGCGTATACATAATAACTGGCTCTTCCGTCTATAATATACAGTAGCTTCTTCTTTAATCCTATCCTAGTTATATAACGCTTATAACGGCTTATATAAATGCTATTAACTTAGTTGCTTAGTTAATATGTGCACAGAGTAGAATAGGATTTGGGTAGTGGTTCTGGCAGAACTTAGTAGGATTTAGTAGACTTAGCAGAATATAGTAGAATTTAGTAAACTTGGCAGAATATGGCAGAATGCCGTAAATTACCGTTAGATTGCCATTAGATTACCGTAGATTGCCGTTAGGTTGCCGTCTTACGGTTAGTCTTTAATTACTAAGTTAGTAGAAATAGGTGGACGTATATAAGGTGTTGCGGGGTATCCCGTAATAGTTGCTATCTAATAAAGATACTAAGCTAAGGAGAAGAAGGAGAATTATTAGGGGTAGTAGGTGGATATATCGCGAGGGCCGCTAAGGCGCTAGTAGTAAGCGAGCTAATGGCGATTTTCTATGCCGGGTATAGAAAATCCTAATTAGCTGGTTAAATTTAGGGTCTATAGAATATGGTAGGTAGCGTGCCCTGGTACCGTTACGACGCTAAGTTAAATCTAAGTTTGTTTATTTAACCCACTCTATAGTCTATAGTTCTAAGTAATTAGTATTAATTAACTTCTTAAGAGCCGTAGATGCCTTACTCTTAGTTATTAAGTTAGTAGGGTTACTGTTATTATTAATCTACTTAACTTCTATAATCTCTCTACGTTTATATAACTAATAAAGACATATAACGTCTATTATAAGACGTTTCTTTTATATAGTGCCTAGCTTAATAAGACATTTATAAAGTAATTTTAAGTTAGTGCAAAGTATAAGTGGAAGTTTAATCTATAGGAGTTATTTAACGGTTAACTTAATTGCGGCGCTAATGTTAAATCCGTAGGCTATTACGTAGAGTTCTAAGGCTAGTACGCTTTTGGTAACTCTCTTACACTTAATTAACAACTAGTAGATAATGTTAGCTTTATATAACGCGTCCTCTAATACTAGTACGTATCCTATTTGTAATAAGAGGTCCTTATTATTAGCAAATAAGGCGTTAGTAAAAGCAAGTAGGCGTAATATGTTAATGTCTAATTTGACAAACGTAAGGCCTCTTATTAGGTTATTAATTTGCAATTATAGTCGTTTATTAAGTGCTATAATATCTTCCTTTTTAGGGTTAATTACCTAGGCGGTAAAGAAGAGATTAAAGGAAGCTTCTGGTTAATATATAGAGGCAATATACGCACCTCTTACGTGTTATGCGACGTATTGTTCCTTTATAGTTAGTACATTATAGATAATGCCTCTTAAGCTTATAGTTATAGCTATCTTACTAAGGTGGACCGTATTTAGGTTCTTATACTAGTGTTCCTAGGTTATTATAATATTGCCTTTCTAAGAGAGTTGGATAATGCATCCGTTGAATTTAAGTAACTGCTCAACCGTAAGTTGCTTGCGTTCTTTTGTAAGAAAGTAAGCCTTTTCTAGATGTTATTGCTCCGCGTCTATAAAGGTGGTATTAGCTAGGAATAGAGTGTTATTAATTTAAAGGCTAACAATACTAAAGTAGTTGGGAGTATTGCTCCATAAGAGGCAAGGGTTATATATTAATGGGTTTATATCCAGCTCCTTAATATAATAGTTATAGTAGGTTATAAACTAGTAATTGCCTACTTCTGGAACGCCGTATAAAGGCTTAATTACCTTTAGGATTGAGTTCTTTTTAATGCCTAGTTAACTTCCTAATTCGTAAGGTGGTCGGATATAAAAGTCTTAATTTAACTTTGTAAGAGACTAAATATACACTTAGGAGATATCTTATAGGTATAACTGTGTGCCGTTACCTTATAGTATTGCTACGATGCATAAAATAAGGCGTTAGCTGACTTGTTAAATAGTAGGTGACTAGGTTAGTATAATACCCTTTTTAAGATTATTATACGCTTAGACGACGAGTCTTAATTTCTTAAAAGCTTTGTTAGTACCAGGGTTCTTAATCTTATCTATAAATCGTAAGTTAAAGATTCTAACTCCCGTGGGTATGTCCTACGGGTTAATTATCTTAAATACGCCCTTTTTAATTAGTTCTGTAATTTCCTTTTAACGGGATGTCTTAAACTGCTTATAGTTGCTATCCTTTTACAAGAATATAGTAATGTCAGCAGTATTAACGTAAAGGGGATACTTATAGGGTCTTCCTCTTCCTTAGCGAGGTGGTTATACTTCTCTGGTTTTAGTAAGGGACGGTTTCTATATAGAGACGGTTTCTATAATGGGTAGTTTTAGTATAAGGTTAGTTTTAATAGGGGGTGGTTTAGCCATAAGGACGGTTTTGACTTAAATGTTATTAATTAGGGCGCCGTTAACTTGAATGTCTTTAGCTTAAATATGTCTTGGGTCTGTTAAGTACGGTTTAATAATAGTGCTGCGGAACTTTATAGGGCCGCTAGGTAGGTTAACAGTACACGTTTCTTCCTTAATATTTAGTAGGTTATATAGTCCTGCCTAGTATCTAAGTTGTTCTATATTGCCTTCTCTTTAGACTAATACTAAAGAGTTAAGGGGTAGGTTATAAATTGCGGTAGTGCTAGGGCTATTATATATATTAAGTGTATCTGCGACCTAGCGTTCCGCTTATATCTTTTTTACTTCCTCTATAGCTTTCTTAAATGCAATCGCACGCTATATTACTGTAGGTGAAGGTGCGTCGGACTCTGTTATTTAGGGGTACGCTCCAAATACTAATAGTGTGGGTATTAGGCCGTTAGGTCCTACGGAGTTATTAATTATTTTAAAGGTTATTTATAGTGCTATTTTCTTATTAATTCCTGGTATTTTAGAAGTGATAATATAGTATATACGTCGTAAGGGGCTATAGTAACGTTCTACTATGCTAATTAAGTTGTGAGCTTTAACCGGTGCGCTCTTTATAGTAGTACCTATATTAGTTACATATTGCTTAAACTCTCTGCTAATAAAGTTCTTACCTATATTATATATAATTATATCTAGGGGGCCTAGGTATATATTAATCCAGTACACTTATAATATGTCCTATATATACTTAGCGCTAATATTCTATAGCTATCTTCCTACTTAAAATCAAGTGCCTTTATTAACGATATAAAGTACGGGCTTACTGTTAATGTATATAATGTTAACGATAATATAGTAGTTAAAATTGATGTTATCCTTTAAGGTAAATCTAAATCTGCCTAGTAACTTTCCGTGCTTTTAATAGTATAAGCAGTAGCGGGTAATATGCTTAAGGGTCTTGCGATTAGTATTATTTTTATGGCTAGCGCGGTCCAATATTCTCTTAAGTTACTTTACTAACAGATGTCCGAAGCGTCGGTGTAGGCGTCGCAATTCTACGTCAGTTAAATAGTAAGGGTTTTGGTTAAAGGATTTTGTGATAAACACGTGTAATAAGGTATCCTATAGTAGAAACGGGTGTCTAAATTGGCGTACGACTGGTATAGTCTTTAAGGGGGTTATTAGGACATTCTTTAGGTTGTTAAAGTACACTTATAAGTTATCTATATCTGCTAGGCAAAGTAGGAAAGGGGTGTTAACTTTAACAACGTGAAACTCTATTGTACCTATCGGTGTAGCTACCTTAATAGAACTAATAGAAGATGTAGAACCTATTCCAAACTATATACTAACTATACCTCTTATAAACTTATTTAACTGTACTTTATTAATCTTCTAAAGTGCGAAAAACTAACTATATTCTACTATAGAACGTTTAGAGGCTCCCGTGTTAATTATTACACCTATAAACTTTATAGAGGTGTAGTGTAAGGTTATATTGTACGTAAATAGGTCTATATTGGTAAGGAATGCGTCTGTTATAGTATTAATAGTTGTGACTACGTAGCTATATACTCTGTTAGCTAGTTCTAAGGCTATAGTAGTTATATTATCTAGTTCGATCTTACCGTATAAAGTGTAGTATACTATGGCCTAGTTGTCCTCATTTAGTAGAGTGCTGGGGTCTATATTAATTACTAGAGCGTTAAATGCGTTAGTGATCTCGTTGTCCTTATTATTGTCCTCATTATCGTCACCTTTATAGTCCATAATGTATTACTTTATTTGCTCCTAGAAGCGGTCCTTAAACTTATTCTTAAACTTAGTTTTAGACTTCTCTTGCTCCTCCTTAGTATGTTTTTATAAGTGATATTCTTCCTTATTATATACGAAGCAACGTAGTTTCTATCGATTGCGGTTATACGGGAGGTTGCTATAGTTGTTACGGTTGTTGCGGTTATAGTTATTATCTCTTCTATAGAATTGTTGATCTGTAAAGAAAGCTTATATTTTCTCTATATGTTCTTTCTTATATGCTATAATAGACGATTAAAGTTTATTAATAAGGGCTCCGAGGTTGTCCGGTAGGTCAGCGACTATATATCTATATGCTAGTATTCCTTAGTAAGAAGTAATAATTTTATTATAGAGGAAGTCTATAGTTTATAAGGTAGGTCTAAGGCCATGCTATAGCTAACAAAGTCTATAAATTAGTAATTGGAGGCATTTACTTATAGACTTATCTGTATTTTATGCCATTACTATTATAAGTGTAATGGTATTCCACTCGTCCAGGTTCTTGCATTAAAATTCTAGTCCTTTAAAGAAATTCTAAAGGTGCTTATAGGCTTTAGTAAATGGTAGATGGGATAGTTGGTTTATATAGAAGTAGTTTAAAGCTAGTCCTTTTAATATGGTAGGGAATGCCTTAAGGTAGGCTTCTTAGGGTACGTCCGCTTAATTATAGATGTTATAGAATATTATTAATTTATAGTCAAGGCTTTTGTTTATGCCACTATATTTCTATTCCTTAGTGTATATCTTAGCCATATTCGCGATCTCTTTTCTATAGCTTTATATTACATTTATAGGGGCATATATAATTACTAGAGTCTGTATAGGTATGGGGGCAGTATATGCAGATATAGGAGCAGTATGTGCTGGTGTAAAGGGATAAGTGGTTAATAACATAAGGGGGGGAGTGGTTGGTGTACCAGTTGGTTGGGTTACGGTAGCTTTAGCTTGTTATTACTCCTCTAAAGTGCCCTCTATCATATATACCTTAATCGATTTAAATAGCGTTAGTCCATACTTATTCTTGGCTAATTTAATTATCTCTTTATTCCATTTGGTTTAGTCTTCTTCTTATACTATATTATATAAAGACTAAGGAAGCGTTGTGCCTTATTTATAGTTAAAATTAACCTATACTCCTCTGGTATTTAGATAGTCGCGTAGTTTTTAAAGCTAGTATAAATGGATTTGCGTAAAGATATTAACCGTAAAGTCCTTAAAATCTCCCTGGAACGATTCCTAGAGTATTAAGTCTAGCTAGTTATATATCTCCGTATATATGTATATCTTACATTATACGTAGTTAGTTAGGTCATCCTTAGAGGCTTCTGTTAGGTTAATTCCATCTTTCTATTTAGCTGCTTCTTTCTCCTAGTCTTGCTCCGTTTCTAATATCTTATATTATTTGGGTAGGTAAGGGTAAGGGTGTTTATAGGGTAAAGGTAAGGGAATAGTTAAGGGGGCGGTTCGAGTTGGTTGAGTAGGCGGTTAAGGAGGCGGTTAAGGGGGCGGTTTAAGGAGATGATTAAGGAGGCAGTTTAAGGAGGCGGTTAAGTAGGATAAGATGTTTTACGTAGTGGTCCTCTAGTATAGATAGAACAAAAAGTCTAGTAGTTATTGTGGATACCAGATAAGTACTGCTAGGTGGTTTCTCTTCTTTTCTTTAACTAAAATAGGCTAATATAAAAGGTGGATAAGTATAACTATCTTCTAATCTGCTGTAAGGTGGACAGTATAACTGTCTTTTAAGCTATCTGCGTCTTTCCTAATCTATACGCGCTTACTAATTAGTGTTAGTATACTTTAATAACATGCAGAATATATATATCGTAATGATATGTACTATGCGATGTTATTAGTAAATTCTTATCGTTCTATCTACACGTCCTGATAATATATATACGCGACTCGCGTAAATTACGTGCTCTACGTACATAATATATAAAACGAATATCTACTGACACCTATTAAGTTCTTATAATCCATTATAACTATAAATAGTTTCTCTATATTTTATAAGAAAGCTCTCTATTTTTTAAGTGCTGTAACTATACCTAATAACTCCTTATTGTAGATATTATAGTTTAACTCTAGTAGTGTTATCTTCCGACTATAGTATGCTACTAGATACTATACGTTTTTGTACTTCTATAGTAAATATACTCCTAGTATAAAGTCTAATATATTTATTTCTATAACCATCTCTAGTCCTAGTTAATAGATTTTAAGGATTAATTCCTAAGTAAATAACTTCTTAAGTTCCTTAAATAACTTCCTTTACTCGTTTCCTTAAACCTATAGTTCCTCTTTTTTTATAAGCCTAGTAAAGGGTTTAATATTCTTTAACTATTATGCTATAAACCTTCTATAGTACTTATAAAACCCTAAAAATAACCTTAACTGCGTTACATTTTCTAGTTCTTGCTAACTCACTATAGTTTTAATCTTCTTTAAGTCTATACTAATATGACCTAGCTTAATAATAAATTTGACGAAATCTATCTTCCTTATAAAGAACTTGCATTTCTTAATTACTACTAGTATCTATTTTTCTTATAGTCTCTTTAAGACCTACTTAACGTGTTCTCTGTGTTCTTTCTTAGTTATTAAGTAGATAATAATATCGTTAAGATATGCTATAATAAACTTATTAAGGTATTCTCTTAATATACTGTTAATTCGCTTCTAGAACGTTGCTAGTACGTTTATAAGTCTAAATTATATAACTAATAGCTTATATAGCCCTTCCTTTAACCTAAAAGCTACCTTCTATTTATTACCTTCCTTAATTCTAATCTAATAGTACGCCCATCTTAGATCTATCTTTGTAAAGATATATATATTACCTATCTAGTTTTAGATTTCACTAATTAAGAGTAAAGGATATCTATCCTTCCTAGTAATACTATTTAACTACTTATAGTTAATATATAGCCTAATCTTTCTATTTTTCTTTAGTACGAATAGTACTGGATATTCTGCTAATAACTGTAATAGTCTAATATATCCCTTTTATAAATTTTCCTAGATAAACGCTTTGAGTGCTCTTAACTCTTCTTTAGTTAGCTTATAAATTAGAAAGATTTTTAGACTTATTTTTAGTTCTAATTTTATCTTATAGTCCTATACTATATACTCTAACAGTTTTTCGCTTTCTAGGCTCTATAACTTTTTACTATACTTATAGTATCTCTTTAGTACGTAGGATAACCCCTTCTTAGTTTCCTTATATATCGCTCTAACTTAGTACTATACTAACTTAGTTACTATACGCCTTTTATATCGTCGAGTATCTCTAATATTAACTTAACCCGTAATTTAATTAATCTTTAAATTATATTCCTGTAACTAAGGCATGCCTAATACTACCTCATCCCTTCCTAATAGTAGGATATTAAAAGACATCTTAATTTATCTTCCTTTAATGGTTATTTAAATATGTCCTATTTTAAGATTAATAATACCTCCTCTATAGGTTATTAGATTTTCTAAAATTATAAATAATAGATAAATATTCTCATTCTATCTATAATGTAATCCTATCCTCTTTACTGCTACTAGTAAGATATAGTTTTTTATTACTCTACTATCTATTAGTGCTTTAAACTGTTAATCTTACTAATTAACTTATAAATTTAGGTATTATCCTTAAATTTCTTTAAGGGTCTAAGGCTTTATTACTAGCTCCCTCTAGTTTTATAGGCCTCTACTTTTTCTAACTATTAGCTGCTTAATCCTTATATACTTAGCTCGCTCTTTAGCTAATACCTAGTTCGCTTTTTATTCTTAATATATTATAGATATATATTCTTTAGGCATTCCTACTTCTATTATCTGTCTAAGTATTCTTTTATAAGAAATCCTTTTAGTTAAAGTATTAGGTTTTCTAACTTCTAAACTTCTACTAAATACTATCTATATATATATTTAGTATTCTTATACTATTACTTATCTAGCGCCTAATATATCCTTATAAGGTACTTCTAATTCTTTTTCTTTAGATTTTTATGCATATTATATATATTATCTATATATACAATCCACGCTAATATGTAATATACTAGGTGTCTTAGGTTAACTCTTAGTTTGTCTTTATCCTTAAGTTTAAACCTCTATCTAGCTAATCTAAACGCTAGTCTCTTATTTGCAGGTACTATAATTTACCTCTTACTTCTCTAGTCCTCTAATCTTTTTTTTAGATTTCTTAACGTTATAATTAATGCTCCTTTAATATAACTTATACGTTTTTTCGTAATTGCTTAGTCTTAAACGACTTTTTTGTCTAGCTATATATAAAAGTCTTCCCACTTATTATTGTGTCGCTGCCTATACTATTTTTAGTATAGCTCCGTAAGTATATACAATCTATCTATAAGGAAATATCTTATTATTGCTACTTTATTACAACCTTTAATGTACTGTTTTTTAAATCTGGTTAGAACTTCTAGGTCCTCTTCCTATTCTAGTTCTTTAAGCCACTTTACTCTTAACGTGCCTATTCTTAGCCTATTAGTAATCTTTTATATAGGTACTTTAACCCTAAGTCTACCTAGTGTTCTTAACCCTTAGTAGCCTCTTTATTCTTACTACGCTTTAATTTAGTTCTTAAATCCTTCCTAGTCTTCTCTTAGTCTACATCTAGCTATAAAACCCTCTAGATTCGTAAACTTTATAATTCTAGTATTAATCGTCCGACTCTAAGGCTAGACGCTTTATTTACCTACTATAGGTACTCCTGTTTACTCTTCGAAGTCTTAAGTCCCTAGGAATTCTCTCCCTATACTTATTCGTATATTACTAAACTAAGCCGCTGCTCTACTTTATCGGCTATTATCTATTATAGGTCCTTAAGCGTATCTCATTTCGTTTTAAGAATCTTAAACTTTTGGCCTTTTGCCTTTATCGAGTGCTAAAGTGGTTCGCTGTCCTACTTCTCTTATATCTTATAAAGTAATAGATATTGTATCTAATAGAGTCTTAATCCCCATTACTGATCCTTCCTCTATAGTGGATTTAACTTCTACCTCTATTATAATATCTCTAAGGTCTATATGCTCCTAGTAAGCTGCTTTTATTACCTTATTATTACTAAATATTTTACCTATATTAAATTTATCGTCTTTAATATCCGATCTATAAGATAGTTTATTAGTTCCTCTAAACTTTAATAATTTTGGCTCCTATAGCTAATAGCTTGCGCCGTACTTAGCGTCCTTATAAATTTGGCATACATTATTATAATAAAACGTAAAGCTTTTAATTAAATATTCTTTTATTCCTTATAATATACTATTATCCCTCTATATATATGTATCGTCTACTAGTCTAATTCCCTTTACTATATAGTTACTCTAACTATCTTTATAGTTTCTAGCGAAATAACCCTATTTTCTGCAATTTATATAAGCTCCTTCTTTAAATTATTTTTCTTATTAGAGTCCACCTAAACGTCTTCTACTTCTAAGATCCCTAGTTTGGCCTCTGCTCCTTAGACCTTTAATTATTTAATCTTTATCCTATAGTCGTTTACTTCTATACTCTTTAGTACTACTTAGGTCTATTAGCTCTAGTCCGTTATTCTATAGTTTTTAACTTAGTTAATACGTGCTCTGCGTCTTATATAACTATAGAACTCTATCTTAACCTTTCTTAGCCTGCTTCCTTTAGTAGATCCTATTATTAATTTTAATTAATTAATTAATTAATTCCCTTAAGGTATTCGCATTTTCTATTAGGATAATTATATCCTAGACTTTTACCTTAAGTCCATATTTATACTATGCCATAAGCGCTCTATTATTCTATTTAACCTATATGGCTAGTGTTTAAACCTATATTATATACTTAATTACTAAGGTTTATTATACCAGGTTTTAAAGCTTTCTTTTTACCATAGTAGTTACTTCTAAGTCCCTAAATATCTATGTAAGTCATTCCGCGAATTCTCCCTAACTTAAGAATATAAATTTAACTTCTAGGTTTATAGTCATGCTTCTATTCTCTTATATCTTAGTAAGGTAAGGTTTAAACTACTTAAGTACTCTTCTTGTTAGAAACAATCCTGCGTAAACCACTTAGTCTATTAATATAGCAAGCTTTATACCCTCCTGTATTACCTTAAAATATATTTATACTAAAAACCCTTTAAGCTTTAACCCCTCTCCTAAGAATCGCTTAACCGATAGTAACTTAACCCTTACTACTCCAATGCTGTTAACTTGTTCTTTAAGTATTCAGTTATTATCTATTAATTAATTAACTATTTCCTATAGTTAACCTACTATAACTAGCTGCGAATCTGTATCCTATATACTAGTGTATTTGCTTATTCCTAAAGTAGTTACTACTATTAATAGCGTTATAACTAGTGCATTTAGTAGCATATTATTCGACTTCTGTAATACCGTAACTAGGTAGTAAATATATAACGAAGCCTTATAGTAAGAACTACGGTAGACTTATTAATAGGCTAGGTGTATAGATAATGGGAAAGTTAACAACGTAATAATAACTAGTAGAGTGGTTGCCTAATAGATTAACTCTAATTATATTCTAAGATTTACTATAAAGAAGAGAACTATCTAAGTAGGGACTGTAGTCCTTTAAATACATAATACTGCGCCTAAGAAATGTACTAAGTACGTTAGTACATTAGTACGTCAGTGTATCGCGTTCCTACGTTTCTATATTTTTACATTCCGAACTTATAACAGAACTAGCTACGTAACTCGGCTACCCCTTATCCTATAGCTCAATTAGTTCTAGCGCCTCCCGTACTGTCTTAACGAACCATTTATATCTCTTTTTAGCAGTCGTACTACTACTAATATAAGGTCCGTAATATATATCCCTCTAAATAGCTAGCTATACTTTACTAATTATATCTCCGCTTTTACCCTCTACTTTATATAACTAGATTTACTTAATACTAATAACGTCCTTAAAAGGAAAGCCTATATAGTAAGGTTAATAATATAGCCGTTATAGCAGATATATTAATAAATAGGATTCTAGCTAATTTTCTCCTCTTTTTTTAGGTAGGTACCTACCATATAATAGAGAGTATTATTTATAGCAGCATTATTATAAATAATTGCATTAATCTATTATACAACTCTAAAGTCCTATAGGATAAGAAGGAGAACTCTAAATTAATCCTCGCCGCTATTAGATTATACTATATAAAGAGTAAAAAGCGCCCTTAAAAGCTTCTGCTTATTCTACTAAGTAAAGTACATATTGACTATAAGAAGAAAATACTTATTTAGAGATGTCTAGATATTAAGTAAAATATAAATACTTAATATTGCTGCCTAAAGCTTATCTTATATAATATCCTTTTAGGAGAGCTAAGAGGTATTAATTGGTTTAATAACTTTAGAATAAGCTGTTATAATTATATCGTTTACCTAAGGATTAAGAATATAATAAAGTATATAGAACTTTAGCTACTAAACTATTCGGAATAGAAGACCTTATATAACAAATAATAAAATAAAAGCCTTATAAACTAGCTCCTTATTAAGGACTTTCCGGAGTATAATCTAGCTAATTTCTTCTTTTTAATTAGTAGTTAAGGGCCTCTTATATAACTCCTTAAGCCGTATCTTTACTATTATATAAATGCCTAGGCCGTCAACTAGACAATTAATTTAATACTTACTTTTAAGGTAATTTCGACGATTTATTTTAGATTTTCCGCTATATAGTAGATCTATATAGTATTTATAGTAATAGATCTTTCTAGTTTATAGTTGTACGGCGGCCGAGTGTACTCGTAGAGAGATATATCTAATAGCCCGTATACACTAGCTTCTAGTCCTTTAACCTTAATAGATTTAAAAGTAGATAAGAAGATAAATAACTCTACTTTAGAAGCTATTATACTATATAATAAAAGATTAAATTAGAAATAGTAGTTAATAGAATTCTTAATATTGGATAAGGTAAAGCGGGGTATGCCAAGAGATTATTATTTTTAGCTAATTAATAAAAATAATAACAAATACGAAAATAAAATAATTTATTAATCTTATTAAATAAGATTTTATTTTAAATCATATTAATTTATATAAACCACCATTTTAAAACACTTATTAGTATAAGGGATACTTATACTTAGGATTGCTTACTAAAACCTCTACTCTATAGAGCTAGCCTTTTAGTTCTATTACCTTAATCTTTAAAAGCGTTACTATTATTCTTTTTATCTTTATTATCCCTTAAGAGAGTTCTTAAATATTTATTCTCTATAGTGTTAGCTATACTATAGCTTACTTTCCTCTTGCTTATATCTCCTATATCTCTTTATTAATAGTCTATCTATTATTATACTACAGTAGTTAGTCGTTTAGTATTCTCTTATACTTTGCTCTAGTTTCCTTTTTATATATATTAATGTTTTTATTAGCTTTTTATATATCTCCCTTACTTCTATATATAAGCTTAGGCTTTAGTATAACGCTATTTCTTTTTTATTATTCCCGTTTACTTTACTAGTATATCTTTTCTACTTTAGAATTACTAGGGAGTCCTCCCTTAAGGGGCCCTAGGGCCCTTCTATAGCCTACTTAGATATATCTTAATATACTTTATAATACTATAATTATATTCTTTTAGCGCTCTTTATATTATAGTAACCTTAATATATAACTATTAAGGAAGTATATTTACTTTCTTTTTAGGTAATATTATAGCCATTAATTTATACCTACTTATTATTATCTAAAGACAAGCTATTTAGACCTTTTAAAGTAGCTTTAAGAGTAATTTAAAAGGGGTATACGCGTATTAATTAGGGGGTATTAATTTACTATAGTTTAACTAAATATTAGCGAGCTCTTATTAATGAAAGTGAAATAAAGTATACTAGCGAAAGGGATAGGGGCTATTATTTAGTAATATTAATATAGAACTATAATAGTAGTAGTAAATACCTTATTAAGTTTAAGAATTTTTTTTTTAATTATATTTAATAATAGAGGGGTATATATAGATATTTAATATAGTTAGTTATATTATAAATACGCGATTTATAATTAATTACGTAAATACTTTTTTTTAGTTCCCTACTTAATTTTAAGTAAACTTTTAACTATAAAGCGTTAGGTAAACCTAAGGAAATTCCTAACTACTTTTATAGGATAATACTTTATAATAAGTAGAAATTCAAAGGGGTTGCGAGTCCCTACTTAGGAAATTAAATAATAAAAGTAATAGAGTGTAACGGAACCTTATAGCAAGAACTACAATAGGCTCGTTAATAGGCTAGGTGTGTAGGTAATATAAACTAAAGTTAACAACGTAATAATAACTAGTAGAGTGGTTGCCTAACAGATTAACTCTAATTATATTCTAAGAATTACTATAAGGAAAGAACTATCTAGAGTAAGGACTATAGTCCTTTAAATATATAACCATACTCCTAGGAAACCCTCCTTATACGTAAGGTATGTGTACTCTATTTACTCTATTACGGATTATACAGATTATATAGATTATATAGACTATATTACGTGACTTAGTTACCATTCCTTATTATATAGTTCTACCGGATCTATCCTAGACTATACCTATATTAACTAACTAGCTTCTTCTAACTCTTCTCTAAGTAGTCGTAATATTATACTAAAAGCGTCCGTAACACTACCTTCCTCCTCCTTATCTTCGTCCTTAAAGATTCTAAATATTTCTAAGTTATTTACTAGAGGTATAATATCCGTCTAATTAATTTAGTTAATATTGTTACTTATTATACCTAAAGTAACTTCTCTTTCTTCTATAGCGCGTTACGCTCGTACTATCACCATGGTACTATTACTAGGTGAAATAATACCATCTCCGTGTTCTTATTATGCGAAAGAGGGGTTAGTTTATGTTATACTGGTAAGTCCTTTATCTCGGCAACCTTCCTTTTATTTAGAGTATACTAAAGCGAATATTCGTTCGTCCTATAACGTTTGCTCTATTTCTAACGCTAAATATACACGTCCTATAACTCTTAATAGTCTATAAGTTCCCTAAGTAATTTATTATAGGGTCTTATATTTAATCTACTGCTATAAAGCTTAATGGTAAGCTCTTAAGCGCTCTTAATAAATTGTGTTAATCGCAAGAGGCGGAATAAGAGGCTGTGGCTACTTAACAGCGTGCCCTTAAAACTCGTCTTCTAGCCTTTACTTATCTCCTACGTCTTAAATAGGTTCGTAAAAAGGTTTATTCTAAAGAGTAAAAGCTTATAAAATAAGGTCTATAGGAACTTAGTAATAAGAGAACCAACTCTCTTCCCGTAAAGGGAACAACTCTAAGTAATTTAGTAGTTGCTCTTTCTAGGTCCCCCTTAGGTAACTTATTCTTTAGTAATTTTTCTTTATTAATATTACCTAACCTATTTTCTTTTAATACTCCTATACCTTTCCTATAGCGTTCTTTAAATTTTCTAGTAGTTCCTAGGTAGTCTTATTATAGCTTATCTACTTTACCTCGTACTATATTTTATTGTTAACGTCCTTATAACTAATAATCTTTAAAACTTACTATTCGTCTTCTTCTTATCCTCTGTATATATCTACTTCGTAAACTAGTGGCTTAATATTCCCGTATACTAGCTCTAGTATTGCAATATACTATATAGGGTAGATTTTTATTTTAGTTAGTAGGTTTAACTTAAACGTAACCAGTAAAATTCTTTACGTAATTTTAAAAGGTCCTAGTCTAACGTAGTCTAACTTCTTACTTAGTTATCGACTTTTGAAATTTTTATATAGTAGCTATACTTTATCTCCCTCCTTAAGATCTGGTCCCTTAGATCTCTTAGCGTTATAGTATTTCTTCATTCTCTACTATACTACCTTAGCTATTTCCGTAAGGTTTTTATAAAGATTTATTAATATCTCTATTCTTTACTTAGCTATACTACTTATCTTCTTTGCTTATTATAGCAATAACAATATTCTTAGTTCGTATCTATAATTCGCCTTAAATAGTAACGTACCCATTTCTTTTTATGGTGTTGCATTGTATGTAAACTATATAACTAGTAATAGTAATACCTAATTATTTTGCGCATAATTAATATAGTGCCTTAGATACTGCTCTAATGTCTAGTTTAGTCTTTCCGTTTAACTATCTGTCTGCGGATAATATATAGTAAAAGTTACTACTTAAACTCCTTACTCCGCTAAAAATACCTTCTAAAATGCTGCTACGAATCTTAGATCTCTATCCAATATAATTTTACTTAGTACTCTATATCTTACAAACACTTCCTTAATATAGATTTTAGCGACATCCTTTACTAATATAGATTCTATATACGCTATAAAGTATCCCCACTTTATAAGCTTATCTACTATTACTAAGATTACGTTATAATCTTATCCGGTAATAAGATCTCTTAATTTTAGCAACTTTATAATAAAGTCCCACAATATAACCTCCTATAGTCTCTTTGGTATTTTAACAGGTTATAGCCCTCTATATAGCTTATACCTTATTAATTTATTCCTTTAGTAATTTAGATACTCTCTAGTGACCTTCCTAGCTATTCTTTAGATTCCGTTAATAATATACTCCTCTTAGAGTCTTAACACTAAGCCCATAGCTCCACTGTGTCCTTAAGTTAGTCCCCTATAAAAATCTTCTATAAAGTACTCTGCTATACTTCTTAGGATATATTTTACTTCTTAGTTTTCGTATATATCCATCTATAGATCTTCTAGCTGTGCTTTTAGAATTCTCTATACCTAAAAGCTTTTTAATAACTTATAAGCTTTCTCTAACTTATTTTCCTAAGTTGCTATAATTTTTGGATGATTATATCTAATCAATCTATCTATATCTTTTTGCAATAAAGCCCCTAATAGCTTCTTATTATTTTACAGTTTAGCTTTCTAACTTAGAGTATCTACTCTCGTATTATCTGTACCCTTAGTATACTAAATCTTAAAATAGTATTTTATAAGCATCTCTGCCTATCTAACCTATTTTTAGTTAAGTTCCTTTATCGTTAGGAATCCTATTAGGTTCTTATAATCCGTCTTAACTATAAATAGTTTTTTTATACCTTATAAGAATGCTCTCTATTCTTTTAATACTATAACTATACCTAACAATTCTTTATTTTAAATGTTATAGTTTAGTTCTAGTAGTGTTATCTTTCAACTATAGTATGCTACTAGGTGCTATCTATCTAGATACTTTTATATAAAGTATACCCTTAGTATAAAGTCTAATGCATCTATTTCTATAACCGTCTCTAGACCTAGCTAATAGATTTTAAAAACTAGCTCCTGGGTAAATAACCTTTTAACTTCCTTAAATAGTTCTTATTACTCCTTTCCCTATACCTATAGTTCTTCTTTCTTCATTACCCGCGTAAATAACTTAATATTCTTTAACCATTATACTATAAACCTTCTACAGTAATTACAAAACCCTAGAAACGATCTTAATTATATAACGTTCTCTAGTTCCTACTAATTTACTATAGCCTTAATCTTCTTTAGATCTATACTAAGTTAGCCTAGTTTAATAATAAATCTAACAAAATCGGTCTTCCTAGTAAAGAACTTATATTTCTTAATTACTACTAGCATCTGTTCCTCTTATAGTCTCCTTAAGACCTATTTAACGTATTCTCTATATTCTTCCTTAGTTATTAAGTAGATAATAATATTATCGAGATATGCTATAACAAATTCATCTAAGTGTTCTCCTAATATATTATTAATACGCTTTTAAAACGTTGCTAGTGCGTTTATAAGCCCAAATTATATAACTAATAGTTTATATAGTCCTTCCTTTAACCTAAAAGCTGCCTTCTATTTGTCACCTTCCTTAATTCTAATCTAATAGTATACCTATCTTAGATCTATCTTCGTAAAGATTTACGCATTACCTATCCTATCTTAGATTTCGCTAATTAAGGGTAAAGAATACCTATCCTTCCTAGTAATGCTGTTTAACTATCTATAGTCGATACACAGCCTTAGTTTACTATTTTTCTTTAATACAAACAGTACTAGATAACCCGCTAATAATTGCGATGGTCTAATATATCCCTTTTATAAGTTCTCTTAGATAAACTCTTTTAACGCTCTACCTTCTTCTTTAGTAAGCTTATAGATTAGAAAAAACCTTAGACTTATTCCTAGTTCTAATTCTATTTTATAGTCCTATACTATATACTTTAACAGCTTTTTACTTTCTAGCAACCACAATTTCTTACCATACTTATAGTATCTTTTTGGTATATAACTTAACCCTTTCTTAATTTCCTTATATATCGCTCTAACTTAGTACTATACTAACTTAGCTTATTATCGCATCTTATAGCGTTAAGTATCTTTAATATCGACCTAACCTATAACCTAATTAATCTTTAGATTATATTTCTGTAACTAAGGCATTCCTAATACTACCTTATTATTTCCCAATGGTAATATATCAAAAGACATCTTAATCTATCTCCCTTTAATAGTTATCTAAATAGGTCCTATTTCAAGATTAATAATACCTCCTCTATAGGCTATTAGATCTCCTAAAATTGTCACTAATAGGTAAAAACATTCCTTTTTCCTATATAGTAACCCCATTCTTTTAACTGCTACTAGCGAGATATAGTTCCTTATTACTCCACTATCTATTAATACCTTAAACTGTTAATCTTACCACTTAACTTATAAATTTAGGTGTTGTCCTTAAATTCCTTTAAGGGTCTAAGGCTCTACTACTGGTTCCCTCTGGTCCTATAGGCCTCTACTTTTCCTAACTATTAGCTACTAGATCCTATTTATACTTAGTCTAACTTAGGCTAATACTTAGTTCGCTTTTTATCTTCAATATACTATAAATAGGTATTCTCTAAATATTCCCACTATTATTATCTATTTAGGCATTCTTCCGTAAGGAATCTTCCTGGCTAAAGTATTAAGTCCCCTTATTCTTAAACTTCTACTAGGTGCTAACTATACATATACTTAGCATTTTAATATTTCGCTTTATCCGTTAACCAATATATTCTCACTAGATATTTTTAATTTTTATCTTTTAGTATTCTATACATATTATATATATTATCCACATATACTATCTACAATAGTGTATAATATACTTAGTATCTTAGGTTAACTCTTAGCTTATCTTTATCCTTAAGTTTAAACCTTTCTTTTATTAATCTAAGCGTTACGACTTCATTTATAGGTACTAAAATTCGCCTTTCGCTTCTCTAGTTTTCTAATTACTCCTTTAGATCTTTTAACATTATAATTAAGGCTTCTTTAATATAAGTTATAGCCTTTTCTATAATTGGGTGGTCTTAGATAACTTTCTCATCTAACTATATATAGAAATCTTCCTACTTATTATTGTGTTATTGTCTATACCACTTTTAGTATAGCTGCTTAAGTATATACGGCTTATCTGTAAGGAAATATCTTCTTATTACTATATTATAATAGCCCTTTATATATTATTCTTTAAACCTAATTAGGATCCCTAAATCCTCTTCTTATTCTAGTTTAGTAAGCCACTTAGCTCTTAGTATGCCTACTCTAAGTCTATTAGTAACCTTTTATATAGGTGCTCTATCCCTTATATATCCTAATATACTAAATCTCTTATCTAGTTTCTATTCTTGCTATAAGGTAATTCTCGCTCTAAATTCTTCTATAGTTTCTTTTCTTTCACATTTTACAAGTAGATCCTTAAAGTCGTCATACTTCTTAATCTTAGTATTAACTTTTCGATCTTTAGGCTGGACACTATATTCCCCTAGTAAGTCCTCTAGGTCTATATATCTATCTCCTAGTCTAACTACTGTTTATATCGCAGATTCTCTAATCTATAAAAAAGCTCCTTACCTCTTACCTATAGGTGTCCTTATTTATACTCTAAATTCTTAGTCCCTTAGATTCTTTAATCCTAAGCTTACTTCTAACTTAAGTTTAGCTCCCGCCTTAGTTTAACTAGGCGTCTATAGTGTTCTTATCTCGTCTTAAGAGTCTTAAATCTTATCTATCTCGTCTTAAGAATCTAATGCTATTGGGAATTCTTATTCTAAGCTTATTTATATATTTCTAAACTAAGCTACTACTCTGCTCTATTGGTTTTCGTTCATTATAGGTCCTTAAGCTATCTTTATCCTATTTACGGAATCTTAAATCTCTCTTATCTTATCTTAAGAATTTTAAGCCTTTAGCCTTTTACCTTTATTAAGGGGTAAGCTAGCACTAGCAGTCATCTACTTACTTAATCTTCTTTAAATATTACTCCTTCCTTCTTATAAAGCAATGGATGCCGTATCTAATAGTATTATAATACCCGTTACTAAACCTTACTCTATAGCGGTTTTAGTCTTTACTTTTATTATAACTTCTCTAAGGTTTACACGCTCCCAGTAAGCTGCCTTTATTACCCTATTATCTGCAAATATTTCGCCTATATTAAACTCGTCGTCTTTAATATCTAGTCTACGCGATGGTTTATTAGTCCCTCTATACTCTATAGATTTTAGCTCCTATAGCTAATAGCTTATACCGTACTTAGCGTCTTTATAAATTTAGCATTCATTATTATAACAAAACGCGAAACTTCTAATTGAACACTCTTTTGTTCCCCACAGTATACTATTATCCCTCTATACGTATATATCTTCTACTAGTCAGGTTCCCTTTATTGCATAGTAACTCTAACTATCTTTGCAATCCCTCGCGAAATAACCCTGTTTCCCGCAATTTATATAAGCTCCGTCTCTAAACTACTAACTTTGCTATAGAGTCCGCCTAAACGTCTTCTACTGCTAAAATCCCTAGTTTAGCCTCTACTTCTTAGTTCTGTAATTACTAGATCCTTAACCTTTAGGTTTTTATAGTTTCTTACTCCATCTCTTATAGGCTTCTTTAGTACCGCTTAGGTTTATTAGCTCTACGCTATACCATAGTTTCTAACTTAACTTTAGTTATTGCGTACTTTGCGTCTTATACGACTATAGAACTCTATCCTAACCTCTCTTAGTCTGTTCCCTTTAGTAAATCCTATTATCAATCTTAATTACTTAATCTATTAGTTCCCTTAGGGTATCTATATCTTTTATTAGAATAATTACATCCTAAACTTTAGCCTTAAGTCCCTATTTATACTGTGCCATAAGCGCCCTATTATTCCACTTAATTTATATAGCTAGCGTTTAGAACTATATTATATACTTAATTACTAAGGTTTGTTACGTAATATCTTAAAGTTTTCTTTCCGCTATAGTTACTGCCTCCAGGTCTCCAAATATTTATATAAGTCGCTCTATAAATCCTTCCTAACTTAAGAACATAAACCGCACCTCTTAGTTAATAGTTGTTATTCTATTTACCTATATCTCTATAAGGTAAGGCTTAAACCACTTAAGTGCCCTTTCTAATAGGAATAGTCCCGCATAGGCTATCCGATCCATAGGTATTACCAACTTTACTTCTTCTTACGTAATCTTAAAATGCATTTATATAAGAAACCCTTTAAGCTTTAATCTCTCTCCTAAGAATCTTTTAATTAATAGTAACTTAACCTTTACTATACCTATCCCGTTAATCCTTTATTTAAGTGTTACATTATTTTCTATTAACTAGTTAACTATCTCTTATAATTATCTAACCGTCATAGGTTGCTATAAGTTAGTATTTGCTATACTAGTATTACCTACTAACCTTAAAGTAGTTACCGCCGTCATTGGCGTTATAGTAGCTGCTTTTAGTGGCATATTATTCAACTTTCTATATTTAATACTATAACTAGGTAGTAATTATGTAACGGAACCTTATAGTAAGAACTACAATAGGCTTATTAATAGGCTAGGTGTATAGGTAATGTAAACTAAAGTTAATAACGTAATAATAATTAGTGGAGTGGTTGCCTAACAGATTAACTCTAATTATATTCTAAGAATTACTACAAGGAAAGAACTATCTAGAGTAGGGACTGTAGTCCTTTAAATACACAACCGTACTCCTAGGAAACCCTCCTTATATATAAGGTACGTGTGCTCTATCTACTCTATTATAGATTATATAGATTATACAGATTACATAGACCATATCACGTGACTCGGTTACTATTTCTTATTACATAGTTCTACCGGATCCATCCTAAACCGTACCTATATTAACCAACTAGCTTCTTCCAACTCTTCTCTAAGTAGTCATAACATCGTACTAAAAGCGTCCGTAACATAGAGCTTACTATAATTATTAATAAAAAAAATACTAGAGGAGGCTTTATAACTATATAGTTTTAATATAAAGGTATAATAATATAAAGATATAGAACTTAATTTAGGCCTATAATAATGTGTCACAGCGACTCAGTTAATCAAGACTCTAGCACTGTAATATAACGAGCGCAAGCCTGTATAATTGGTAGTCTATAGACTCGGATATTAAGATAAGGAGCAGAAGGTGGAAAAGGACACGTCTATATACATATGCCAAGGCTTAAGCAAGCCCCCTACTAGATCCGTTACGGTGCCGTAACAATATAGATATCTCTTTTATATAGACTTTAGTAAAACTTCTATTATAGTAGAGGCTCTAGAGTTAACTAATCCAAGACGAAACCGGGAAAGCAATTAGACGGTATAACGACCTCTAGTCACTAAGGGTTGTAAGAATAAATATTCCCCTGGAATCGTCATTTAAGGTATAGTCAACACTTTCTTACATACGGGGTGTATGGAAGATTTCGGGAGATTAGTTGCAGAATTGATGCGGGAGTATGCTTCAGTAGAAGAGCACCTTAATCCTGTTATTCCACGCAGTCGGGCTGATCTTGAACTCATCTCTGATGAGTAAATCTACCAAAGCCATGTACAAATCTTTCATGTCTAGGATTCCACGCTTCTTTTGATCGATATGCGACACATCTACGATAATGCTCCCCAGGTTCGCAGATGACAAGGCCCCTGTGCAGTATTAGCAAATTTAGTGATGCACAGGCCAGTTTATTACCACGTGTGAGAAGCTCTAATATCCTGTGAGGAGTCCCGACACCGATGTCCATCCTATATATGACTGTTAGATATCCGGAGCCTCTTCTCTAGTCATTAAAACTTTGGGCTTACTTCATCGTGTTGCACATCTTTACAGCTTCTGAGATTTTTATATGTTTCGCAAATAGTTTTGCAATACTCAATCGTCCTTCCTCTTTCTTGGCCAGGCCATTCTTTAGTGCTCTGAAGAAGTACTCATTAGAGGCGGTTTAAACTAATCCACATATAGGCGAATCATACCTGGAAATATCTGCCGCCCTTAGACCGGATGCCGTTACAATGAGTGTACGAGGGCTGCCCTTTGGTAGTTCTCGATTGGTTCGGAAATCGCTCGAAAAATGCTTGAAGAAGCTTGCAAAGTTCTCTAGGGTCCGTGGTCTATCCCATTGACTTGTGTCTTGTATGGCATTCTCTGCAGAGCTGTGGTTAATGGATGAGAACACAGCTAGGGCCTTGAGAGATTGCTTCAATTACCAGGGAAATGCCTCTCCGCCAGCTCCACAGCACTAAGCTCCCGTTCTCCAAATCTCAATGTTCGCTGAGTTATGTAATCAGCAAGAAGCCGACTATCCATTCGGGAAAATGCAGCATTAATCTCCAGTCCCTCATTCAAGTCTTCATCGTGAATCTCTTTCGGCTTCTTCTGCTTCCTCCGTTTTGCGGCTTTCTTCTTCTCGGCATGTATTTTCAGCTCGGGCTCAGGCTCCCGCTTTCGTTTATTTGAGGAGATCTGTTGTGGTGAGGATGTAGGATTTTTTAGCAATACTCGTTCGGACAGCTTAGAGTCGGCCATTGTTTTGTGGGGAGAGATTTTGAGATCCCGGAGTTGGAATTTCTCCATAATCCTCGGAACGCCAAGCAGCTTTATCGATAACCTTATTTGACGCGTTTCATCTACCACCATGCCCACCATGTCAACATCCCGTCCCTAACTTGTACAGGCACGACAAGGATATTGGCACGACAAATTGGCTGCCTTTTTCTAGAGCTTAAGGCTATAAAATGTCCGACTCACAGCGCAAGAGGCCCCGGGTAACCCCACGGAGTTCAAATACCGATGAAGTTACAGCAGATGCCGAGACACCATATTCTAGCGTAAGTTCTTTTCCGTATGTTTAAAGAACTCGAATGACTAAAGTAATGCATAGTTGCGCCAATTGTCTGGGGTCATTCAGAACCCACCTACACCTTTCCAGCGAGCATCGAGTGCGGGCCCGGTATCTGGTGGATGGTACAGTAGCAGGACCCCGAATAGAGTGGTCAAAACGCCCGGCACAGCAGCGCGCACTCCTAGAGCTGGCCCAAGTATGCGTCCGATACCTACCCGTCGCGCTGCGCCAACTACGCCGCACGCTATCAGAGCGCTGCGAGAGCGCGCGAATGCAACTCGCACCCCAGGGCAGAGCCGACGAAGGAGTGGGCGAGTGCAGAGGGAGACCCCACGGGATACATTGAGAGATTTGAGTAGAAGTAAGTTGTGTTACTCCCGGTTTTTATTGATACAGTCGCTGAAAAACAGTATCTCCAGTTCTCGCGCGTACGACTAAGCCAATCCAGCCATCTCCGCAACCTGAACAACCCACCGCCCGCAATCCGGCCCTTGACGATTTTGACGAAGGGCCCGATCCTATTGCTCCACGGCTATCAATGCCGCTTAATAATATGTACGATGATGATAGTTTTCACGAAGCTCCACCACGACAATCTCTTCTTCCCGACCTTCCAGAAGATGCCGATAGCCATACAGTACAATCACTGGAAGCGGGCAGACGAGCCGTAAGTGAAGACCCTCGTGCAAGATTTTCAACAAGATTTAGTGACCGCTTTGCGGATTTGAACGAACTCGGCATAGATGCTGCATCTGAATTTGAGATTGATGGACCTTTCATAAACCGCCGGCCCGCAATTGATGAGGATATGGCCCTACTGGGTGGCGATGATGATGTTAGTGGTGCATTGGCCGGGTAAGTTGTTTTGAGACTGCCTATGAAGTTAGTGGATTGACATTACGTAGTGAAAACACTGTGGAACTTCGGGCTTTCATGGACGCTACAGAGCGCCAACAGAGCCGGCAGAGCGAGATTTATCTCGGTGGCTCTGATAATGGAGGTGAGCTGGACGATCCGACATTCAGGTTCACAGTACCGCAACGAGTCCGTGAACCATCTCCGCATGAAGATGGGGGAAGAGCTGAAGATGCTGAGTATGAGGACGATGAAGAAGAAGGGGAAGCTCTGGTTGGGGCTGAACCTAATGACATTGAGTCAGATGATGCTATAGCGGAAGAGGACCTTAGAGCATACCGAGAAGAATCTGCTGCAGGAGATCGTAGTCTTCAACCACAAACACTAGAAACGTCCAAAAAACCGGGACGAAGGCGGAAGAAGCTGCGGATCTCAAAATATGGCCACGAATACCCTTCATTCCCACCAGCGATAGTGAAGAGACTTGCTACAGGATTCGCACGATCGCAGGGAAACAGTCGCGTGAAAATAAGCAAGGAGACTCTTGAGACCATCATGCGAGCAACGGATTGGTTCTTTGAACAAGCGGCAGAGGATCTTGCGAGCTATGCAGACCATGCCGGTCGTAAAGCTATTGATGATTCCGATGCCATTACGCTCATGAAGAGGTATGTGGGGGGTTCGGGACATGTTTTACAAGGAGCATGCTGTACTATACACAGCCGCTAACTAAGCTCTTAATAGACAGCGGCAAGTCAATGCAAATGCGACATCCTTTTCCCTGGCACAAAAGCTTCTCCCGAGAGAACTCCTCCAGGAGATACGAATGGCTCCACCAACAAAACTGAAGAAGGCGAAGAGGATTCGGATGGAGACAGTTGATGAGGTAGAAGAGGAAAAAGTGTGAAGATTGGAGGTTCTCATAATCCCTATTACCATTGTGTACTATGTTTTACACGGCGTGCAGTGGATGAAGGTGGCTTGCGTATAACCATCCATAGCATCACCGAAGTGCATGCGCAAAGAGCGTACCTAGATGCAACTCAGAATTCTGTGTTAGAGTTTTCGTTCTGAGAGACCGTACCATGTGAAGATATACTGTGTATGGTTATTTCTTAAATTGACTTCCGCAGGTCTACCAATTGGAATTCCCTTAGACTCTCTATCATAGGCTTCTAGCAAACCTGGCCCTACGCTTTACAATTAGCCTTAAATTACTAATCAGTTAATTTCGGCTTCTGAGCGGATCAAGCACTCACTCATCGTCTCCTCAACCCAGACAGGCCGGCTTCCAGACCATTCTGCCATCTCTCCCACATCAGGGAAATAGAACTCCCCTCTCTCGGGATGGTTCTCCGGTGTAAATAAATTCTTCTTCCACGGCTCCCTCAATAACCCTTGTACTGTTACCTCCCCCTCGGGTAGCCCTGCTTTTCTATCCTTTTGCTTCTTCTTCTCCTTCGAGATCCAGCCCCTGCATACTAATATCTTGCTTTCTTTTTCCTCCCGCTCTAGCGGAGTGACCACTAAGTATCCGTCATTCCCGTTATGCAACCGAGGACCTACAAGCATCTCTTGATCATGACGTAGTCTCCCTGTCGCGTATACGCGCCGATAATCGAAATCTTTTATTGCATCTGAGTCAACATGTGGGGGGAGTGGTAGCGGGGGTCGAATCAGGCGATCTTCAAAGCGTGCAATAAGATCCGTTTTCCAGGAGAGGCGTTGCACTTGCCATGTCCCCAGAGCGAACGCGGTGATGGGTATAATAGCTAGCATACATTGTATCTATTAGCAATGACGATTAAGAACCCAAAGATCGAATACTGGCAAATGTTCGAGACATGAGATGGTTACGGATATATACCAAGTATTATCAGTCCAGGTCCATGCTTCTTGCCTGCTTGTACTAGTTTTACTGGTTTGTCGAGAATCGATTCAAAATCTGGGTTGTCTGCAGGATTGTGAGCGAATCGACGCTGCGGAGCAGAGCAGAGGCACTGAATTGGACGGGCGAGCAGAGAGGACTGCGGTCTTCGCGGTCGACATGCTATACTAGACCCATCCTGTATAGAAATCCTTGAAAATAGTCTGGGGATTGGGCGAAAGGTATTCATGGTGGATTACTGGAGAGCAACTTCACCAGGTCAAGATTTAAGGTCGGATGAGGCAGAATTCCCGCCGAGGGCGGTGACGCGTGAGAGATGAGTCGCCACCACAAAGCTGGTCACGATCGCTTTGCTCTTTTCATACATGTCCATGTCATGGTTGAAATTCTGGTTTTAGGAGGTCGAGCACCCGCGGTGATAGCACTGAGCCGGGATGAACTTCTGCATAAG
>Ga0307515_10002216_pt1 | contig 42656 bp, 40 predicted proteins | sample 17_EM_MG_FD_194513 | JGI IMG/M metagenome (GOLD analysis project Ga0307515, IMG submission 194513) | Populus trichocarpa ectomycorrhiza microbial communities from riparian zone in the Pacific Northwest, United States - 17_EM | ecosystem: Host-associated > Plants > Roots > Unclassified | place... | reverse complement strand
ACGGCCCCCACGTGTATCTCCAAACTCGCTCGATTACGGCCTCCAAATTCACACAATCATGGCCTCGAAGTGCATATCTCCAAACTCGCTCGATCACGGCCTCCAAGTGCATCTCCAAACTCGCTGAATCCGGGCCTCCAAGTGCATCTCTGAGTTCACTCGATCTCAGTCTCCAAGTGCATATCCTAACTTGCTCAATCACGGCCTCCAAGTGCATCTCTGAGTTCACTCGATCTCCGTCTCCAAGTGCATCTCAAACACGCTAGATCAAATCCATCTTCAAGGAACGACGGCGGTTGTACGGAGATCCAAGGGTAACGGAGGTGGACAGAGTGACGGCGAGTATATATTGGGCAGACCCCGGAGTACATAGACATCATCTCATTTCCATCTCCTCTTATCATACAATGAAAATTCACACTCTATCTTTCCCAACTTTTGGTCTCACTCGCTCTGTCCGAGATTTCGTGTATCCACGCAATTGCATGGATCCTCACGGCCGGGTAGTATCATATCTTCTCACCTTTTTCCCAGAACGCGAGGTGAGATTGTCGCAGCGTCACCCATTGCATTGCGATCCCGATGCAAGCGTGTACCCAATGAACCCATTCCGACGTATGGTCACAGTTGGCCACAACCCCAGAGTGTTTGTTTACAATAGGAGACCGACAGAGCGAGAAGAAACGGTGAAACAGCGAACAGAGGTAGATATGCAACGTGACATGTGGTATTGACGCCGGGCGCGAAGTAATCCGCCACCGGGGTGTCTCTGACGGCTCTGATGGAGTGCGTCCTCTCTGACGGAGCCATTCCGCCCGGACGGAAATGTTTTTTGCTGATGCAGTCCTCCAAATTCTCCGTTGATCCATCATCGGCTTGTGATGCTTCTTCCTCCTCATCCCCATCCGCATTGTCGCCATTGTCGCCGTCATATACATCGACAGCGCTGGTTCCCAGGTCCAACCTCTCCAGTTCAATTGCGGCCCGTCGTAGCTTGCTTGGGGTGGCGATGGCATTGCTCTCGCCAATTTCATCACCTTTATCGTCGGAATCGTCGCTGCCCCCTGGCATCATTGAATGCGGTTCATCATCCGTACAATTGTTACCTATCTGGATATTTGGGTCAGTGCTTCCGATCTCACGCTCTTCAAACGCCACCTCTGAGGTCAAATAGTGAAGAAGAATAGCACTGTCAACACGCGCTGCTCCCGTGCTGATGACCTTGGCAGGCGTTGGGTTCTCTGCCTGTTGGATCTGACGCTTGACTGTAGCAAGAGTGTTTTTATACACCCTCTGTTGGTAGCTTTCCAGCAGTGTGTTCCAGGTATTCATCAAGAATGTATACGTGTCTGCAACGCCAGGCGAGGTTAACAACTTGCGACCCGTTGCAGCGCAGCAGGATGCGTCCTTACCACCATCGTTCTTGTAGTTGGAGTTGTTCGAGGGATCAGGTCGGTTTGCTTCCATCTTTGACATGGAAGCTTTCGGAGGAACACCTTTGTTCTTTTGCCTCTGCAGGAGAGCATGGCGCAATGCAGTGTAGGTAAACATGAGCAGTGGCAAGGGTATATGACAGACCTTGTCGTCAATCATGGAATTATACAATTGATCAGCATACTTACCGCGGTTATTCGCTCGATGATAACATTTGATGTAGATCAAGCCTGGGATTGCTTTCGCCAGGCAGTAAACTGGACGCTGGCCAGTCGTTAGCAGCTTTCGACACTCCCTGCGTTGGATTTGGCCGGCGTACACCACCTTCCACACACTCTGCCACAGGAAAAAGATACCTATTGTCTGCCAGAATGGAATCGATGAATTCCAAACACTCTGCATCGGATTCAAAGCGGTGGAGACCATATGGCTCTGTTATATTGTCCCTTGCTGATTGAATAGAATGGGATTGAACTTTGTCGACTTGTGCTCGAAACTGGTATCAGTTTGAGTGTGTAATACCCAACGTGGGCCGTTGCTTAAGCATACGTCTTTCAAGATCTCCTTTGTGCGTGCCTGAAATGATATGGACCAAATGTTGTTTTGCTGTGTAGCGGTGTTCCAGTACTTCTCCATTATCTGCCAGTGTGGGGCTTCAGCGAATGCTTTCGCAACAGGTTGCGTTGCATAACTTACCGTCTCCAAGTCGCTTGCGCTCATCAACGGCCGTCTGTTCCACATATAGAGCTCCATGAGTCTGCTCGTTGCAAACGCAAGACGGGCCATGTCTGAGTGACTGAATTGATGGATGCTGCGACTGCCGGAGACCATTGATCAAGGTATAGACACCTCCTGCGGTTGCAATTTCCACTGCCTCTGTCTCTGATTCCTTTCTGTAGCTCGCGTTCGCAGTGAATTTGTAATGATCGCGTGGGCTTCTGGATTAAAGATGGGGGTAGGCTGGTTTTGAAGTCCGCTGGGAGAAGTGGGACTGCTAGCAATGCCAGATGCGAGGCTGGATACAACGCGACGCGTTGAGTCTGCCTGCCAGGTTCCTCCGAGTGGTAGTGTCCTACGACTGCGTGTACCCGGTGCAGTGGTTGGAGTATCTATTGACCGTTGCTGGGTAGCGGACGGGGTGGAAGTCACGGGTGGAGTGTTATCTGCTACGCCAGAATTGTTCAGCGAAGATGAGGGGGTGGAGTTCTGACCATGGATTGTTGACGCTACAGAACTCCCTCCTTAGGAGGTATCGCTCTCGCCAGTCGGTGTGGACACGCGTCTCGTAACAGGGGGAAGCTGAGAATTCCCTGAAGGCCTACGCTTTTGTTGTTTCTGAACAATTCGTATGACCAGAGTCATGTCCGGGTAAGAGCTTTGGGAAGGCATTGTCCGATATAGAAGTTCGACGTTAAGAATGTAAGAATAATTCCCTTTGCATGCATATGCAACAGCAGGCAAGGTAGACTTCTATTTGAGAGACCAGGGAGGGATTCAGAAAAAAAAGGGAGGCGCAGTGTATACTGCACTAGACTCTTAACCACTGTCGCCAGTGACGATACTTGGGGACGAGATCCCATGAACAGCATTCAATTATGGGGTTAACTGCCATCGGATCAAACTCAGATTGAACTCAGCATTGATATTCATTGTTACAGCGAAGTCTGAAGGTCTATTTCCACCGCTTGAAGGGTGTGTATGCCTTCTTCGTGCGGTCATCATAGTAATGAACTCATTCTTGGCACAATACTTCGAAACTTTGATTGTGAATATCTTCAGCTTCCCTGTGGAAATCCTCCTATGGCAGAGCTATAACCATCACGAATCGAACAATGACATAATCTCTACCTCTTGAAATCAGTCGCGTGTGCTTTTTCCACCGCTAGGCGTGTTGGTAGGCGAATTGGATGGTTGCACAGTTGAGACAACCTGAGAACTACGCTGGTTGCTCCGAGATGCACGAGGTCTGAGCGGTGAAAGTGGTACACGATGCAAATGCAATGCCCGGCGATGTAAACGGTCCTTACCGCGGGTGCTAAATCCTGTCTCGAGGCTTGTCGTTCATGAGGTGCCTGGTAGTTGTGCATGATGAATGCTGGGCCGTTTTGTGTTCGTTAACCAAAGAAACGCAGGATATGAACCAAAAGTATCACATCTCGCAAGCAGAACCAAGGAATCGCTGGAACTCGAGAATATATATCCCTTCTTCCCGCCTACACCTCCTGTCTCTTTTCCTCCCATATCATACACACCGCCAGCATCCTGAACTACTTCAACATCACGTGACTTGCCAAAAACAGCGCCTCTCGTTCCAAAACACACCCGATAGCCTACACAACATTGTTCTTTCCCTCTGGTCTTTCTTCCGCTACATGCAACTGTATCATTATTCTAACGCTTCGGATGTAGATTCATTTTCAACTGACAGCGATGGCACCAAATGGCAGCCGCAAAGGAAAGGGGAAGGCTAGGGCATGGATGCCGACATTGGTTATATATCGACACCTGTCGTTGGATCGGGATCCTATATAGGGATTCCTCTCGCAACACATCCGTGGACACATAAGGATATTCAATGTTTGAGGCGTCACGGATGAGAGGGCATGGGACCTGTTTTATGATAGATTCTTTCTTGATCCAGTCACAAGTCGCCTCTTCTCACGATTCCAGCTGATGTGGCCGCACCGCAGGAGCAGGAGTTCGCTTTTTCGGGAGTCATGGGCAGCCTTCCGCTCATATATGGGGCAAATGTTTCACAAAACCCGCGACCAAATGAACAATTGGATGTGAGACAACCCCTGCTCCTGCGGGGATCAAGTGGATTGCATCAATCCGCAGACAACCAGCTCGGGGAATGTGAAATGCACCGGCGAGCATTTCTCTTGGTACAGTAGCAACGATCTCAGCGCAAGATTGAGCCGCCAAGCTGCCGGCAGTACAAGCCAGGCGGCTTCCTGGCCATTAGACCACTGAATTGGGGTGAGATAATCGACGAGGATGATGATGATGAGAACTGGGTTGATCCCTGAGAGCTGAGCGGTGGATGGAGCCGTCCTAGCGATGGCAATGACAATGATGACGGCGTGGGTGAGGAGGACATGCAGGGCGGTGAGAAAGGAACCGGGAAACGGAAGGGAGCGAAGGGTCGGGAGGGGAAGTGGAAGGTGAATGAGAACGGGAAGGGGAGAGGTAGGCAACTGAGGAGGGGAAGGGGAAGGGGAACGGAAACAGGAACAGGAAAGGGAAAGGTATTGTTAAACAAACCCTAGGGGAACAAAGCTCACAGAGCGGTAGAAAGGCTATTGGGAGCAAGGGGAATGGGACACGGAGGGCTAGCTGGAGTGGGTATATTCAGAGCGGGAAGCATCGCCCGCCAGGTCAATGTCCTCAGATGATGATACCGACTCTACCGAGGAGTCGGACCGCGAATATGACTCAGATCATGATTCTGATGTGAATTTGCACATGGAGGATGATGTGGACGCACCGGACAGCATTGATTTAGATGGCGATGTGGATATGGAAAGAGACGGTGACGATGAAGAGGAGGATGATGAAGCGGAGGAAGATGAGAAGGAAGAGGAGGAACAGGATGAAGATAATGATGAGGATGAGGATGATGGCAAAGAACCTCGGACAATTGGCCAGAGAGAGATGGTAAATACCTCGGCTGACGATGTAGATACCATGGTAGACAATCAGCCAACAGTGCGTCCTGCGCAAGGCCAGGAGATGCGCGAGCATACCCCACGGCCACAACATCCGGCTCCTGCCCTACGGGCACCAACCCCGGAGCCAGGCCCATGACCAGGAACTCTGGTGACTCATTCCCTCAGTGGGCTGGAGTTTTGGTGGCTTGTGACGCTGCAAAAACCTCGCCCAGCGGCTCCAACTCTGCGAGAAGCTGAGACAGCCGGAAACACCATGGATGTAAATGTGCATCAGCAGCTACTCGGTGAATTGGCAGGTGCTGACAGTCTCCCCAATGTCCCTCTCCCTGAGGCGCGCCCAGATGTCTTGGTAGGCGAGGAGTAATCCAGCCCTCGCATTGCAGAGGAGGCGTGCGTTCGGGTTAGGGTCGGGTTCTAGTCTTGTCAGTTTTGTTTGCAGTCATCTATTCATCTCAGGCACTGATTAAGGCATGGGTGGAGGTGTTTTGTTCGCGTGGGGTTTCTATATTCCGGCTCATCTGGGTTAGGGGTTGTGGGCTTGTTTGTTTCCTTTGTTCTAATCTGTGTATCTCTGGCATTGATTATTACACACATCGCGAGGTTGATGGATTGCTCAGGGTTCATTTGATATTATATTCATAGTATTATGGGACATCGCGTATGCAGTGTTTTTGCAACTCCTGGCGTGTAAGGAACCTCCTTGTGATGGTGTTGAGGCTCAATAAATTTCCCAAGTTAGCTGAGCTTATACCCACACCAGACTGCTCAGGCCCAGCACCAACTTTCGTCCCATTTTACAGTGAATACTCCACTCCTCGCGTGTCGTCGACAATGCCAGAAAAGGCCCCTCCCTGTTGCCCCAAATTTTCATGGCGAAAGAAGTTCACCTCAGATAGCTGGCGACTTAAACATATCAAATTACACCATCCTGAACACCTTCAAGTTGCACGCCAGAAGAATCTGACTATTTGCAGCGCGCCCCGATGCGTTGAATATGCTCCGCCTCGTGAATCCAACCCTAACATAGATTCAGTCGAAGACTTGGATTTTTTTCCCTACCTTGAACACCTTGAAAACGTGGCAGATTTGGAGTCTCAACGACCGCTGCCTCCTCCGCTGTGGACAAAAACATACCCCTGCGCCGGTGCACCACTGAGCAATTTCATTGCTGAGCCATGGGAACACGATGCTCAGGGTTGCCTTGGGACGAACCTACAAAACAATCCCCACTACCTGTTTGCCACATGTGAAGAGTACAAATATATCCAGCGTGGGATCAAGCAGAAGGGCATGAAGAGGTACTATGGCAACGTGCTGAACAAAGTAAACACAGCTCTGCGTTTCCCAAGCTTCAAAAACGGGGTTGGGGTCCAGTAGCTCGTGGCTAGCATGCCAGATGACCGGGGATTCAAGGAGTGGGAACTGCACACTCTCGACGATATGAGATGGAATGACAATCACCAACGCCCTATCAAATACTGGAGTCGAGACATCATCCAAAGCATGAGGTGGTTGATATGCCAGGCAGCCTACGCTGAGCATCGTATTTACGCCCCTCAGCGTTGCTTTAACAGTGATACGCCACCGAAACCCCTCTATACTGCAATGCATAGTGCAGTCCGGTGGTGGGAGACACAGATAAGGAGAGATATCCGACGGTGATGACGTGCCAACCGAGGTTAGGTCAACGCTCAGAGTGGGGGATACACTTGTTCCCTTCATCTTCATGTCCGACGGAACACATCTCTCAAATTTTGCTGGCATCAAGAAAGAGCGGCCTGTATATATGACGATTGGCAATCCATCTTCGAAGATCCGCCAGATGCCCTCAATGCACAGCGTTGTAATGGTCGCTCTCCTGCCAAATACGATCAAGAACCGCAATATTTCTCAGACGCGGCATGATGAGCAACCGCAAACAAACCGAGAGGTGCTGAACGAGGTACTCTGGTGGGTACTCCTGCCACTCACCTTTCAAAAATATCCCAGGGCCGAGAGCAGGTATTACAACGTTCTCGGTGCAGTTGGCAACTTTAGGCGTTGCAAACCGGTTTTAGCAGCATGGCTTGCAGATTGCCCAGAGCATAGCGACCTACATCAACTCGAGCGGGATGTCTGTTTTCGGTGTGAGTGTCCAAAGAACGTAGTTGGGGATTATGTCCCTCCTGACAAGCAACACCCCTGGCGGGATCACAACCTATATCGAATGCTCAGCGATGCCAACACCAAGGCAGTTGATGCCAGACTCTCGTCGCACCATGTTCACTGAAAATTCAACATATTTCGACATATTCCCTGTATCATGAGCGACCTCCTGAAGCCCGACGTCCTCCATACAATGCAGATTGGCATGCTTGACCACCTCCAGAAGTTGATTTTTCACTTTATGAAGATGCACAGACGGCTCGATGAGTACAATGCAATATGGTTCTCCGTGCCAGCTTACCACGACCTCACACCAAAAACCAAGTCACATGAGGAAGTTTCTCGATGGAATGGGAAGGAGCTGAAGGAGATGAGCCGGTACCTGCTAGGAGTTGTAACACAGTCTCTACAAGGAGGAAGCCCCACTCAGCATCCCATATTCGATCGTGCAATTGAGTGCACACGGGCATTGTTAGAATTCTCTATGTATGCTCGATATAAATCTCACGATGATGCAACATTGAGCTTGATGGAAGACGCCTTGCGTCGTTTTCTCAGGTTCAAAGATGTTTTCTTACTCGGGCGAGCTGGTAGAGAGGCGAAGGCCAAAGCCAATGGCCTGAGAATGGAACTTGTGAAGAAGTGAAAGGTAGACGAGGAAACTAATGCTGAAACTTGGACGCCATCCATGAAGCAGAGTGAAATGAATGCCTGGCGGGATTATATCAGCCACGAGAGAGATGTTTCCAAGGAGTTTGATGCCGACTTCAAGTGTGCAAAGATCTGCTTGATGTCTCACTGGGTCAAACAGATTCGTTGATACGGAGCCATGCAACAGTACTCTGCTGAGAGGCATGAACAAGCACATAAACCGAACCTCAAGGACAATTGGAACGCCTCCAATCACAATCTCTACTACCTGCCGCAAGTAATCACCTTTCAGCGTCGCATTATCTGCTTCGAAATCATAAAGCTGAATCTCCAAGCCCTCTCTCTGCGTTGGGAGAACAGCGCTGCCATCTGCAAAGTCCTCCCTTCCGGTGCTGATCTGGCTGCCACCCTGAGCTCCCAGTCATATGCGAAGCCCAAATTCATGGGACCCCAAAACCGCCATGATGGAAAGCATCCTGACACTATGATTAAAGACTTCCGAGCATTACTCGACAATACGCAAGACGCAGCTCATCGCGTGACAACATACAACAGCACACGGGAGTTTATCATGCATAAGAGTCGTAACAGGACGTATATATCGGATGAACCACTGCACGCAATGGTGCTCTGTATTTACCATGCTATTAACGTTCAAGTTAATGGTTTGGCAGGTGAACACATATCTTGGATATGTCGATGCGCAGGAAGCCAGAGCTGGCTCGGAGAGGACCGACGGAATCACTGGGTGTGGGTAAAGCAATGCCCAGGGAGGTGTTATGGTGCGCTGAATGGTCGTCTCCCGTGGCAACTGAAACGACTATTCAATCTCAAGCTGCTGAACAAGGATGGAGCTTTCGTTGAGTCCTGGTTAGCCCTGACGCTCACCACAAGACCTGAAAACTCGGGTAACTTGGATCCCATCTTGAAATTTGTACAACTGAGAAAAGCACTGGGAGCCGGTGCTTCGCAAGTTTTTAGCCTGGGTAACATCGTCGGCTGCGCGCATGTAATTCAAGAGACAGCGACTAGTAGTACAACTGGGGACGGATGGAACGAGCGATTGATGGTCAATAGCCACACATATCTGGCGACTTGGAATGATGTGTATGATTAGTAAAGAGAGAATTGGATTTTGCGCGCAGGTAGAAGGAACGCGTGGCGAGGTTTTCGCTGCGTCACCCATCGCATTGCAATCCCAATGCAAGCATGCACCCAATGAACCCATTCCGACTTATGGTCACAGTTGGCCACAAAGGCAGAGTGTGTGTATAACATAGGAGACCGACAGAATGGGAAGAAACGGTGAAGCCGCCATCGGAGGGCGATATGCAACGCGACACGTCGTGTTAGCCCTGGGCGCTGAGTAAGCCTCCGCCGGGATGTCTCTGACGGCTCTGACAGACCGCCTCCACTCTGCCGGAGCCATTCTGCCCAGATGGAAACGTTCTTCGCTGATGGCACAGATGACATCCATTCATCAATGAGAGAAGCAACAGGACAGATGAGGTTTGCTGCGGTGATGCTAAGCAAGGAAGTACTGATGAATAGGTTCCCGAGATTTCAATGAGTGCTAGCAATCTAGCAAAGCTAGCCAAACGCAATGCGGTAGCATTCATCCAGCAACTGACTAAGGTGGACACCATTGAACACATGCCTCCAAAGATCCCATGGCCTATGAAAGGATCATGACAGAAACCACTGGCCTGGAACAGTGGAAACAATGACGTCCCCAGAAGCAGCCAACTTGCTTACACTGTTCTAGGCCATCAGCCGAGGGAAACTGACCAATTGGGCTTTCAACTGCTACCAAAGGCTAAAAGGGTCTGAGTTCCCAAATACAGATGAGTTACTGCCAGGACCACATCTGCAGAAGAACAAATCAGAATCCCACATAATTGAGCCATCTCAAGCCTGAAGGAATATGTCTGATACTTTGAATTGCTGTACCCAAGAGCCTCCCCAATCATTCTCGGAAAGGTTGACAGGCCAGTGCCTCCAATGGTTATGAATGGGGGATCTGAGATCTGCATGATGAGTGAAGAAGTCGCCAGAGAGCTGAACATTGAGTGGAAATGTACTGACCAGAAAATTATCACAGCTGATGGCAAATAGTCTGATTTGATGAAAGTGGCAGAATCTGTGCCCATCAACATTCCTGCTATTGTCATTCCCGAGCTTATCATTGTTGTAAAATCCAGATCTGTACTGGCAATCTTGGGCCCCCCCCTGAGAAACATACACTTGAAAGTGTGAGAGCAATGTAGATGATATCCATTGCGAGATCACCAGTTCAGCCATAATGGGTCAAAGTGGGTGACTTTTGTTGCTACTTTTCTTTGAAACAGAAGAGAAAGAATCGGCAGTAGGACAGGAAACTTATATACCTAGCTTATGTAATGGCGATGAGAATGGATAGCGCCTACCATGACCAAAGAAACATGTTGGAGTGTTCTGCTAGGAATGAGTAAAATGGGAAGAAATCAAGTAGTAAAGAAGGAAGAGAGTAGATGTCAATTGATAGAGAGAGTGTATTAGTAGGAAAATTGGAAGGCATTAGTTGTGGGAAACAGAGTGAATAGGTTAAGGAAGAAAGGAAATGGTCAATCAGGAGGTGGAGACAATGAAATACTGCCAGGAATCGGATGGGAAGAGGGATAAACTGGTAGGATAAGTGGGAAGAAGATGAAGGACTGGCAGTGAGTGTAACGGGCGGGTTCAGGTGTACGTGATATTGGTAACAATGATGTGATATCATAATGGGAACATGGTACTCGAAGTTCATATCGAGAGAATCAGAACTTGACATCAGTGCGAATTGTTTCAATGACGTAACTTGCTTTGCTATACAAGACAACCAGTAATAACGATCGAAGAAAATGAAATCTTCCAACACTGGACAACCTCTCTTTATATACAGTTCGTGTGCATCCCCGCAATCATTTATCATGCTTCGATATACCATCCGAATCCTTCACTATGATCTTACCCACCAGGACACAATTCGTCGTCGATAAAACCACGCCACATCATCCAATATCGCAATACCTCAGACCACCTCCTCATCACTATATATCATACTGCGACGACTACACCACATTTCTGCACTTTCCCCATTTGTCTCCCAATCTCGCTGCCTTTCCATAACTCCAGTTCCTTCCTGACACGTGAACCGATTGCTGAGTATCATCACAACTTATCACTCGTAATTCGAGCTGTGACAGTGAGTGAGCTTGGTTGCAGGATGATAGCCGAAGTGTGGTTCGCGGGAGAGGAGGCTGTGGTGAAGGAACGAAGGGACAGTGAGAGAGAATCCAGGACTTTTGTGTTGGTTTTAACAAATAGCATTGCTCTGGAGCTTAGTCAAATACTACCCTTTTCACTCTACCTTGACATGGCAAAATTCAACTTTATCAAACACACCAAAACAGCCAGCAAGCACATCCTGTACAAATACATTGCCCAGAAAGTGAACCCTGTTCCTTTGTGGGATGGAAGTACACCAGATGCTGGACTTGACTGTAGAGGATGATATATCACCAAAGATGTACCAATAGCAGGCCCTTGGTACGAGTGGTTAATCCACACATTCTCCCACATTGCAAATTGTTGAAGGTTGACACTAGAGGGATTACAAGAGCTATAGGTAGGGATCAAGTTAAGGCCGAAAGAAAAGAAATTCCTCTTGGGTATACTACCAAATAGAGAAAATGAAATCATAGGCAGCTGAGAGGAAATGAAAACAATTAACGACTGCAATGAGCCACCCCATCACATCTGGCTGGAGACTAGTTTTAATGTCCTCAACGATTGCAAATTCCGCAAATCCAAGAATGTCATTCCTGTTGATGAGGAGATGATCAAAGACAGGGATTGGTAGGGCTATTTGCACCTGCTTGAGGTTGCTATTGGAGTGTTTAGTTCTTAGTTCCACAAAACATTGAGAAATACTGCATGATTATATCTGCTGCATGCGTGTATTAGCAAACTGTGGAAGATGCAGGGATACTACCCAATATTGAAGAGTATTGCGAAGCCATTGCCAGGCCGCCAATATCTTCTGTGATTGACTTAAACTCTACCTATGACCACATTGCATTGCACGAAGATAGCCTGGACGATATAGCTTTCCAGACTACACAAGACATATATTGGCCAATCGGACTAGTACAGCGAGCTACCGATTTGGTCACAGTACATATCAGAGTAGCCGGGAAGAAACTCACCTCCCACCTGTGATCAATAGCAGAAATTTTCATCGTCAATATTGGGATGCATGGCCTAAAGAGTCAACATGTGGAAGATGTCATACAAGGACTGCCAGGAGTTGGAACATTGGTTATGGACTATCTCCGGAACATTGAAAAGGTACATGCCGATGTGAAGAGAGCTGCGGTCAGACTTTCTGGAACGCAATCCAACCGGTACAGGATGGGAGTAAACATAGCTCAATTGTCCATGGGGAGGCAGAAAGCTGGCCACAAGCATCAAGGTTGAACAAGGGGTGGAATCGGCCCCAGTGCAAGAACCATCACTAGCGCAAGGCAGTTTTAGGAATGTTCACATACTACAGAATATGGATCCCCAAGTATGCAATTGTCACCAGCCTCTGTGTTCAGACCTTGCAGAAGGAGGTCGACTATGTTTGGGTGACTGAAGACAAGACACAGATGACACTCTTGGGTGACGTGCTCTGCAATTTTCCAGCATTGAAGAAGTTAGAAATCAGTAACAGCCATGTGCAAATAGTTGTGGAAGTTGACATTTGATTATAAGGGTGGGGGGTGATCTACCAGCAGGAGGCCAATGTATGGACTGGCACCCATATTACTATAAAAGTGGCCTGTGGAATCTGGCTCAGAAGTGGTCTGACGTTATAATAACTGAATGCCACGGACTGATGACAGCCATCAAGTGGCTTTGCAACTACATATATGCCGTCAAATTCTTTGTAGAATCATACAATAACAGACTGGTGCATTAACTAATCCTTCCCACCAATAATGTGCCCTGATGACTGGTCACCCGCTGGATAGCATGGATGGAAGTGTTCGACTGCGAGGTGAGACTTGTTTAGGGGAAAATCGACAGAGGTCCCGATAGTCTCTCACTGTGGCTGCTTGGGCAAGTGGAGACCAAACTGGAAGATGAGGTAGATCAAGGGAAAGCATTCAAAACAAGCTGATAGGGAATACAGGTTGAACAAAGACTGGATAGAAAGATCAATGAAAGTGTATACTGTTGTGTTGGGTCCCCTGCGCTGAATCTCTCTACTGACATAAAACTCACTGACCGTCTCTCTAAGTCTAATTGACATATACAGATGCACTACTGTGCATGCGGCTCCGTCATGCTGAACCACAAACCAACCCACATGATGACCGCTCTCAAATCCGTCCCCAAAGTCCTCCAGAGCAGTCTCGCAACCGGAGTGCTAAACTCCAATGATAAAAAACATTGAACTGGCTAGAAGCTCCTCCCAAATGATCAACTTTGCCTGCAGCTCCACCAATGCAATGAACCAGGTCTGGAGCACCTCGGAAACAACATCGACGATGCCGCCATGTCATATCTCAATCCGAGTCGAGTTGGTCAAATCCGTGAAGTGCCTGGGCTCATAACCTGTTGTGTCGTGTCGGCTGTGCTCAATCTCTCTATTGACCTAAAACTCACAGAGCGTCTCTCTATATCTAATTGACACGTACACAAGGACTAAAGTGCATGCGGCTCCGCCATGCTGATCCCTGAACCAATCCACATGATTTCCACACCTCAATCCGTCCCCACATATACTTAGCATTTGTTGGGTTGAGACTGGCAGAGGAATACAAAGGGAAATGTAAGGAGATTGGTGAATTACTGGGGAACCTGAAGCAGCTGAAAGGAATAACTCCGAAACAAATGCAGCAATTTCAGTGGGAAGCTATGACCTTGTGGCTGATGGAGTGCACTACCGGAGGCAAAAACCTAATGAACCACCAGCAATGGTGTCGATGAGCATGGAGTTGAAAAGGAAACTGATTACAGGTGAACACAAACAGAGCATGTACTGTGGGAGAGAAGCATCATACCCAAAGGTACTTGAGTGGTAGTTGTGGCCTGAATGGTAAGTTGACATCAAAGACTGGGTTAAAACATGCCAGTAGTACGAGAAGAGAGCGCCACTATGGTATAATGGACCCCTGAACCGCCTTGCTGGTAATCACTTGTGTCAGCAAGTGGGAATGAACATATCCTATATGGCCAAAACGGAGGATGGGTATGTCCTACCGGTGATAGCAAACGAGATTCGCTGCGGATGGGCACAGGCTCGACCAATAGAACAGGGTATGTGGGAGATGATTACTTGCTTCTGTTAGGCGGAGATAATTTGTCGGTTCAGAACCCCAGAAAGCGTGATTGTTGCAGAGATGAAAACCTGGACTGATGTCCTCCTCAAACATTACAACCTCCGCAAGGTCAAAGTAACCCCGTGGCATGTCACACCTATTATTGTTATCAACAGAGGACACAGACCAATCTCTAATGCACTGTCGATACCAACTGCTTGCACCGACACAACAAGAGGGATGTGGATTGAATGCTTACCTGCAGAGCTCTGGGCAGACAGCATCGCTTTCAGATGGACGACTGGACATGCTACCTTCCGCATTATGTTTGGTCATGGTACGGTACTTCTGTCAGTTCTGGTCAGCATAACATGGAATTTCCCCAACAGAACCAAAGGAATCCACATTTGAGTGTAACTGTTAATGGCTAGAGCAACGCAGCTGGAACAATGGTGAGAAGATGTCGATACTGCGATTCAATACCTAAAGGGGTCAAGTGCCACCAACAAGCCAACACTCCGACCAAGCCGCCAACCTCCAAACTAAGGACCTCTATATTGGTGGATTAGCTGTTACGCGCCAATCATTAATATAGCAGTCTCCTGGCATCAAACTTGATGCACGGTCGAGAGGACCATACAATGTCACAGATACTGCCCACAGCTTGGACACTCAACACCTGCCAGATCTAGATTGAGTAGAGCTGGTGGGCTGGATTGACATTAGTCAACTCAAGAAGATTTTAACTCCCAATGAAGGTGTACACAGGGTGCATGTAACTAGGACATCCATCACCAACCTCAGGAGAAATTGAGAGAAATCAATCAATTCCAGGTGAAGGCAGTAGCAGGACCGGAGGTAGATGGAAGGAAACTGGGTGAGCCGAATTGTGTGGAAAGGATTGGAGAAATCATCGTGTGTATCGGTGTAGTATATTGCAATATGTACAATGCTACTGGATCAATGGAACACTGCACCTCCGGTGCCGGCAGACTGCCGATGCTTACAATACACAGAAACATTGACAGGGAATAGAGGGGAAGGGATGAGATTCATTATATGGACTGTAACGAAAAGAGTTGATAATACACAAACCACACAAAGGAGTGGAGTTGCAAGATGGAGAGAGAGAATTAAAACTACACAATTACGTGGATTTGTGAGCTGGAGGGGGAAGAAATATTCCTATTGGCTGAGTTGCACCCACAATACAGAAAATTCCTACCATTCTTCCCAGAGCCAGTGGTATCATCGCAATAAGAGCGCCAACAATTATCACAGGAGTTGGTAGGAAAGTCACCACAGAGAACAGGAACAATGATTAAGATATGCCCAACTGCTGAGTGTGAGTAGGGAAAGCAGTGGGGAAGACACAAAGAAGTTGTGAAGAGATATGAGAAGAGCATACTTGAGTCATCAGAAAGTACATAGAGACTCGAAAATAATGAAAGTGGCCCAAAATACCTCTCCAGGTATATAAAGAGCTTCTTCCTCCTCCCTTTCTGAAGAAAAACAGCCACCATACAGTAGTATCCATCTCCCTCCGCACACTGGCAACTGCACCCAATATCTCAATCACAATTATAACCAATAACTAATGACCATGATGACATGTTCACCAATCAACAACATTGCAGCAGCACTCAGTGGCACCACGGATTTTGAAGTGTCTTTTACCACTGCCACCACCGCCATGAGCCTTAACTCCACCACTGCTGCATGTACCACCACGGCAGACACCACCACTGCAGCCACCACCATGGTAGCCACCACCATGGCAGCCACCACCACCACCACCATCATTACTATGTATTCCTTCTCTTGAGATCTCTCTACTATCGCTTGCTATCCCTTTGCAGTATCCCTTTTATCATATATACTATCACAACTCAACAGGGATTTTGTCCCCAATAAACCAGTCAGATCACTTCAAACAGCTATAGAGCTTGCCTATTGGGAGCTCAGCCCCCAAGAGGGAGCCAAATTCATGCTTGAGATGAATGCTCTATTGGGCAATATTACCAAGGGTGCCAACGCCCAGGTTGCATGGCAATCGAACAGCCCGGAGAGAAACGAACACTGGAAGAGGTCGATTCACACACAGTACAATGATTTTCTTAAGGTTCTCAACAGCTGTGGCAGGGTAAGAGAAATGATCAAGCAACACCACTCTGCCCAAGAAATGAAGACACAAGCAATGAAGTAACTTGCAACACTATGGAAACACTATCCCAAACTCCACAAAATCCTGAGATATTCCAGTGGATGTTAGAATTGGCTCCAAATTACTGCGATCTTGAGCGAAACATACCAAGAATCTGAGTGAGCAATAAAATATCTCAATGGTACCTGTGTCAACTGCCTCACCAAGCTCAACCGGAAGTCAAAAGCTGAGAAGTGGTATAATGCTGGACAATTCCAGGAACGTAAAATGTTGTTCAATTGTGGCTGCCCCCTGCTGTGAGAAGGAGTTGACTGTGAAGCTGTGGGACTGAAATTGTATTGGGGGTAAGTAATGCCACTTGACACTTAGGCAGGCATGGATGACCACAATCGTGCTAATTGCCTTTGTACCATCTCACTATTCATACCACGTACCCACCATGGGAGAATGTTACCACCTCCATCCCCCGATGGGAGAACAATACTACCACTACTAAACCTGCTGACTAACAAAATGGGAATGGAGATATGAAGGGCATGGTAGTCGTGTCTGACAGCTTTTGATGAATTTGCCCGAGGATAGTTCTGGGGATGTAGCCAGTGTTCCCTGTGACAATAAGGCTGATGCAACCCTGCTAGTTCCCACCATAAATGAGGTCAGTATGATTCCACCAACTCTCACAGAGAAAGAGGACAGTGCCATTCTGTCACCACCTACAAAGCAAAATGCAATGACGATTTTGCCAACTCCCACTGAATGCATCCCTGTACCATGCTACAGAAGCCTACCAATCTTCAGCAGGAGGTTACCCCAATACCTGACTGGCCTGCCACTCCCAGCAATGAATGTAATAGTTCTCACAACAACACCAAGGACGATAAATACTTGAGCTGCTTCACAGACTGGCTCGGCCTCAACCAGGACTGCAAGAGAATGTTGGACGATGAGATGAATCTGTTCACACACCACCAGAGACCAATTGGAAGCAAAGTTGTGCCCATCTTCCACCAAGAAGTAAGTGAAGTCATCAATTTGTTAATTGAGGCCTAGCCACAAATCACAGTGGCTGTCTGCACAATGTGTGAGGTGATAGTTCAATTCAATACTCCGCTTGGCAACATTGCTTACTTCGCAACAGGTCACAGGAATCGGAAGCCTGATTTGGTGGGAGGCAGGACACAGCTGGTGCACAAGGAGTGAGAGTCCTTATGTTTTTCCTGTAGGTTTACAGTATTCCTTTGTGTTCATTGTTTTCCTTTGAGGTGATGTCTTTCTTTTGGGTTTATGGTGTTCCTTTGGGTTCATGACGTTCTGTTGGGTTTATGGTTTTCCTTGAGGTGCGTGTCTGTCATTGGGGATTATGATATGCTTATATTCATTCGGATGTGGGTAGAAGGTTGTTTGCAATGAAAGTGGAGAGGCGTGCTTCGAACCAAGGGCAAGGGAGGAGTTGTTGCAGCAAAATCTCTTGCTTGCCACCACCACCACCATTTTGTTGGATAGGGGGAAGCTGGCAGGGGGCATATGGAGATACACAGAAAATCGAGATGAACTGAGCGACAGAGGGTATACGGAGCTACAGGGATAATGGAGATGGGCTGCGCAATGGGGAGAATGCATTTGTGATAACCCAGGCTAGAGAGATATCATCCCATCATCGTACCAAGATATACACACACTATTTTTCCCAGCCATTGCTTCCATCCATTCTTGTTGAGTCTGTGAAAATTCCCCCAATTTGTGTGGTTCCCTATGGCTGGGTAGCCCATCTTGTCAAATCATCTTCTTTGTACACTCCTCTAGCCAGAACTGCTCTTTGACACTACTTCAGTGATGGTGCCATAAGAGCTGAGGCAGCATTGTGATGACGATATGCTCTCTGCCTTCTATATCCATCAATCCACCCAGCCATGGTCACCAGGGTAATCCATTTGGCAGGAGTTGTGCACCAAGAAGATTATTTCCATATCTTGTGGGTTTACAATCAAGCATCTCAATTGATACATCATGTTGGATAGGTTCTGGATACTCTACTGGTTCAATGATCATTGACGACAAATGTTTTTCTCTCAGCAATTTGCAAAACAAAGTATCTGCTAATATATTGAGTCACCATTTATAGTATAACTGTACTGATACGGAATTGTGATTGCTTGTGTCTTCCTCACCTAATGAGGCACATGCCAGCTACCATCTATATACCCTCCAAGTTCCTGGAACACCAAGAAGAGTGTAATTCTCCAGAAGGATCATTTGTCGAGTTTGCTCTTCCTCAGTCCCCAGGTAATCAATATGAATTGCATTCTCCTCCAACATCCAAATCAGTTGTGTCGCATACATCATTTTCAATCCTGATCACCTTCTAATCATCTAAAACTTTGCTATTACTATCATCCAGTGCATAGTATTTTGTTCAGCTTGGTGTTCATCAGTCTGGATGGCAGGCATCTAGTGTTACTAACGGTTCCGGGTAAGAACAGAACCAAGGGCTATGGTCTGGGTCAGGAATTGCCAAGGAACACGGACTGGGTGACTAGCACCGGGTCATTACTAGTGTTAGCAACATGTGCGGGTGTGGACCAGAAACAGGGTTTGGTTCGGTTCCAGACCCGTCCAAAACCTGACCCGGTTTGTCTTCGCAGGGTTGTTACCAGGACGGGACATCAACGCGCTTTTTCTTGGCCGGTGTCTACATTCAGCAGAGCCTCATTTTCGCCAACTCAGCACTTTGACTCCAATTAAGTATTTGAGTTCCGATCATATCACAATATGATTTATATGTAAATGATGCAGTTTTCCTCGCTCTTTCACCTCCAATTCTCCACTTTGCAATCCAATCAATATTCATTGTTTCACAGCAAAAAACACCCAATTTTTGCGTTATTTCGCAGCAACTCAACAAATATTAATCAGATCCCAAAGTGGAGAAAAGGAGGTGAAATAGCATGCAACACTGCATCTTATATGAATATATCATATTGTGATACGATGAGAACTCAAATAGTTAATGGGAGCCAGAATTCAGAATTGGTGAAATTGTGGAACCGGCCAAAAATCTGCGGGTTGAGTGCTGTTCGGTTATTTCTTCGAGTGAAACCCGTCTGAACCGTTCCAGTTCGGTTCCAACCCAGACCCGGAACTGAACAGCCGAGTTGGAACCGCTGCTTACAATAGTCATTATGGGGACCGGACTTAAACCGGCAGTTTTTGGGCTGGGTATGAACCGGACCACAGTTCCATCTTACCCATCCTGCATCGTTGCCTCCGATTAAGTATCCGAGTTCTGATCGTATCGTGGCATGATCAATATGTAGATTGTGCAGTGTTAGGAGCTCTTCTACTTTCCGCTTTCAGATTTGCGATTGGACCAATATTCGTGGAATCATTGTGAAATAACACCATATTGAATGCCAAATTCGCGGGTTTTCGATAGCGACTCAATTCATATTGGTCTGATCGCAAATTTGACAGCGGGAGCTGAATGACCGTCTAACACTGTACAATCTACGTATTGATCATGTCATCGTATGATCAGAACTCAGAATCTTCTTTGGAGCCAAAATTGTGAACTTGAAATGCCTGGTTTTTGATGGTGAAACCAGCCCATTTTCAGTGTTCCGGGTTTTTCGTGTGGTAAGACCTATTCCAACAGTCCGGTTTCAGGTGGAACTGGAACCGGAACCAACCCGGGAATTAGGAACCACTGCTAACACTACATGCATTGAACTCATCACTGCACACCGCACAGCCTCTGGCTCATTCATTTCCATCACTGTATCATCCTCCCAATCTGTAAGAGCAGGTGTCCAGTCACACAGATTCTAGAGTGAATCATATTCTTCCATTGCTGTGATTTCAAGCTGGAATGCAACTCTAGCTTTCATTGCAGTTTGCCAGCCCATACTCTGTTTTGACTTATGCTATTAAAATTCATTAAAGTTCACAATTCTCCTTGAATTGTGTGAGAGTTGGCCATTGTTTGCAGGTTTTGCTCTGGCTGTTATGGTGTAATATGAGACAAGGTGGATATTCCATGGGTGTTCTGGCTTCTCAGTACTAGTGCTCAGAGCCTCATGCAGAAGATTCATATCATATGCATTCGGCAAGTTGACTGGTATGAATGCAGTGCTACATGTCAGCACGTCAATAACACCCTTGAATGTTGAGGCAACTTTGGGCATTCTGACCACCAGGATTGGTTTTAGGGCTGAAGTAAGCATGGGAGGCATGCTGGGGGGAGTTGGCTGGATATCAAACGAGTGGCATGGAACTGAGTTCAGTCTCTGCAACACATACTGTTGTTGAACTTCTCTGATGAAGCCAAGATAGTTGGTCAGAGCACGATGCTTCCATTTCTGAATGGAATTCCCCCACAAAATTGACAGTGGCAACCCTACAACACCCTTCTCAGTTATCAATTTGCATAGCAGATCTGCTGCTACTGTGGTCAACATTTTGCCAAGAACAATTTCATCTTCCACCAGGGTTTGTGTCATATCCAAATGACAAACCCATCTCCTTACAATGACCCAAATTGCCCACATCTGGTGCACCAGAAACTATTTTCCAAGTTGGCCAAGAATGGATTATGTCTTACCAGGAAGTTGGACATCTTTCAACTTGTGTGTCAGATAGGTATTCAGCAGCAACACTATTGAATCTCAACACATATATTTGATGTGATTGTTGATTGTATGGAGGACAGTACTCCATACTGATCTCATATTAACTGGATCTAGGACCTCCTTGCCATCCACATGGCCCTGAACCTCCCATGCACCTTTGTCTGTTTTCTTTTCATCCTTAATGATCTGTCCCAGATGCTTCAAGATAAGTGAAGGAGATTGGCTTTAACCCCTGACACTCCTGGAATTTGTCGCAATGTTATATATCCCATGGATACTTATTGGAAATTATTTATATTTGTGGAATATATTCAATTCAATTTTTTCAATTGGAACTTACAAAAATACTACTACCAATCTCATGCCCACCAGCCTCCTCACCTTCCACTCTCTCATCCTCAGAACCCTTCAAAGTTTGTTTATATGATATAGACAGTTCAGTGAATCTTGCCTCAACATGACTATCAGGGATAACCTTGGCCAGTTGAGCTAAGTTCTCCACATCCTTCTTCACCGTAACAACTATTCCTATTTGTATCATGAATATGTTCAAGTTGTGTTTCTGTTTTAACTTGAAAGTATGACAAAAGCAACAGTTACAAACAATCTGGCGATATTTTGGTTCCTTCATCACTTTGCCATATGCATATACTCCCATTTGCTCGTAATCCAATTGGTTCTGCAGTAAGTTGCACTTGAATATTTCTCATAGACTGTATGGCTCTTTTGGTTCTGCATTTTTTTTTAAAAAAACACAATCAGCTCATCCCAGTGCCTCAAATCTGTATACTAGACCTGGAGTTATTTGGGTGATTCATGGGCATCATTCTGTGCTGATCAAATCACAATCTTAAATGTTGTTTAAGGTAATTGAGGTAGGTTACATGATTCACTTTTTCCCACTTGTTCTTCAATTTCAGTCATCAGGTACATATTGCATTGCCTTCCTGTGCACCTCTCATCCTAATACTTGCTTGACTGTTACTTCAATCACATTCTGATCTACTCTAGTGGTATCCATTCAGGATTATCAACAATCAAACCAAGCAGCTAGTTCTCAATTTTCGCTAAATTATTTGCAACCACTGCCTCCAGTTGCATGGGTCTATCATGATGCTGTTTGTGATTGCTCAGTCCCCACACAATACTCCGATGCTCTCTCCCCCAAAACCCAGCCATACATAGTATCAGCCACTTGTTGAACGCGCTGATTGTTGAATATTGAGGTTTCAGCAGGATATGAGTCTTGTACAGCCAGAGATGGAGGTGCCTTGAATCGCCAGAGACTGAAAAGTCATATATGGCTGAAAAGTCATATATGGCTGGTGATGGTGATGTCTTGTACGGCCAGACACCATAATGTTTCATATGGCTGGAGATGACTGTTGACTCTGACATGGGCTGATTGCATTCAGCCATACATGCGCTTTCAGACGCATTGGCATTGTGGCCGTCTTAGATAGAATACAATCAAGCTTCTCTATCATCCCTATTTTCACAGGTTATGAGCCTGGCACCCACTACTAATTTCATCTCACTATCTTAAAAAGAATCCCCAAAACCCTAACCCACTCACAACCATCCCTGCTCAGCAGCCACAACACCATCACCACCTATCACCCTCCATCATCACCTTCCTAACCTCCTGCACTCTACAATGTGTCACAAGAAACATTCAAAACTGAGCATGGTAATGTGCCTAAGCTGACTGAGGAAAACTACACTGTCTGGAAGCAAAAGATTCACCAAGTCCTCATCGCCAAGAAAGAGTAAAATATTGTAGCCTCTGTTGATCTCCTCCTCTTGGTAACAGTGAGGCCCTACACACTCTGCTGGAGTACTGGCATCCCAGAGCCAATAAGGCAGTAGTGCTGATATACCTTAGATGCTGCAATGCACTCCATCCACTCATCGATGATATCGACGATGCTGTTGAGATGTGTGAAGTTCCCAGGGACCAACCCAACAATGCTGTATCAATAGTAGGTTGCACCCAAGTCCTGGGGAAGTTCACCTCCTCTTGAGCATCGCCAAATGAAACTGTCATGCAGTATATTACCGAACTAATGACCTGGCAAACAACACCGATCGGCACCACCGAACATACTACTGATGACACCATGAAGACGCATATTCTCACTACCCTATCTGATATATCTGAACCGACCCTCCAAATCCTCGGACAGTGGATCAGTACCCCCACAGTGCAACAGTGTATGGTTGCGATCCGAAAACATGCAGAATACACAGCTCTAACCAGAAGGATTGGTGGTGCATCCACCAGAGTGGTTGTATACTTCTTTCATGGAGAATGTGGCCATAGCACACCTGCCAGACAACCAGATGGATGAGGAAACGGATACCAGAAGTGCAAATGCACATAGAGCAAAATTGACAATCATCCTACCTCAGTGTGGAGAAAGTGACAGCATACTGAAAACGACACAAACAACGGTGATACAAACACCTCCAGGAATGATGAGTATACATGCTACCACTGCTGTCTCCGAGGACCCTCCAAGGGCAACCGCATCTACCTCAAATGTGCTTGTGATCAATCCATCAAAGTCAACAAAGACACGGCATCCATATAGCTTGCTGCAGCAGGATATCGCAACCTGATCTGACCAGCTGACAATGCAACCGCACTCACCACAGCATCCACTACAGCTGCATGTGTCATCGATTTAGGAGCATTGCACCATATGTGCAATGACCACTACAGATTCAGCACAATAAAGAAATGTCGTCGGCCAGTAGTCATTGAGCTCGGAGAAGATAACAAAGTTACAGTAAGCCATCATAGACTTGTGAATGATTCAAAGCAGTACGAAGTCAACACTCTCTACACATCTACATTCCGGCGCTCCCTTCACTCAATGGAACAATCGGCCACTGCTGGATACGCATCCTCATTTGGACATGGAAAGAACTCCATATAATCACCATTGATTACCATTACAGGCAATCTTGGCAATGAGCTCAACATCATATCTCCTACAACTGCACTCACTTTGACAGTACCAAGTATATGTATAAAGTCCACTATAAGTATGGGAAAGAAGAAGAGAGAAAGAGAATCATCGAGTATACATACCAGCATACCATCAATCGCGCAGTCCTCCACGCCTACAACAAGATTACTACTCACCGCTTCTCCAAGTGCAGCCAGCACTGTACCTCAACATTCATCTGCCACCGAATTTCCAAAGCCCACTCAGAAGCCTCTCACAATCTCAGACTCACAATTGTGGCATCACTGCCCAGCCCACATTCATCCCACCGCCCTACAATCGCTCATGGATGGGTACACAAAAGATGACTCAATGTATACCACATGCATGCAGGCCAAGTGCAAGCTGCAGATCATCAAAGTCAAGACCAAGCACACAACAAAGCCACTTGAAAACATACATTCAAATGTATGTGGACCATTCTCCACACCCACCACTGCCAGCCATCACTACTATATCCCATTCATCGACAATTTCGCATGCTACACCTCGGAATTGGCCTTCCCAGATAACGAGTTGAATACTGGTACGTTAGGCTACAAATTGTTACAGGGCTGAGTCGATTCCAAGGGACAAGAAGTGAAATGATTGTGATGGGATATTGGCCATAGAGACTACAACAACAAGACCACTCAGCTGGTGCTTGCTGTTTGTGAAATAACATATGAACTGTGCCCTCCCTACACTGGTCAAACGGATGGGGATACAGAATCAATAACCCAGACCATTACTGAGAACGCACTATGTACGATGATTGACTCCAAGGGGCCACATCCTCTTTGGGAAAAATCAAGCAGTACCACAGTATACCTCCACCAGAGCACTCCATGTTACAGGGGTGCTTCCACCTAAGTATCTATACTTGTAGTCCAGTATCAATAGATGCTTAAGTAAGTACTAGGTACATGGCTGCAGTTCCTATTGTGATTCTTATTCATATCTCCAGACGAACTGTATTGGGAACCTATACAGATTGTATACACACAGAGGACAAATATGTATAATTGTATCGGATGCTATTATGTGAACAGCAACTAGATCTTGTCTTGGTGTGATACAATACTGACAATACATATAAATCATATAGTTAATCTTGACGATTAATCAATATCGTACAGTGGATTCGTATAAGTAATTTCGAAGATCAGTTGCTAACTAATCGGATAATTAATTTCGAAGATTAATCAATATTGCACTGTTAATCTCGATGATAAATTAATGTCATAAAGTATGTTAGTATAAATAATCTAGACACTTGATTAATATTGTGGCGGTAATATTTTGCCCATTGATAGTGCATTCTTAATTGACATGTATCTTCACAAAGCCCTCCTCCTATCTCCTTGATAAATCTGGCCTTCAGATACTATCAGCGATATTAGGTCAAAGCGTAATCGCCTTCTAGATCCAATTCTCCACTTATAGGAAGCTCGCATGTTCTTCTTTGTTGCTTTTTGCTTTGATTCCCAAATCTAGCTCACAGCTGGGGTATTGAGGGTTCTTGGTACTTAGTGTCCTGGAACACATTTCCGCAATGAGTCGTATTCAACTTTGCTTGTTTCTTGTTTCTGGATTTATGAGGTAATTTCCACCAAGAGGAATGTACCTCTGAATCTGAGTTGTTATAAAGTTTCAATACTGGTATATCAGGTTCTGGAATCAATGATAGTTCAGGTACTATGCTTCGTAACAGTGTTACCACCCAATTAACAATAAAGTCGGAAGGAAATATTTTATAATGGCGGTAGTAAACCAATATCTCTGTAAACTGGATTATACTTGCCAGCCACCAAATACACTGTGCAGCAAATAGCTGATCATCCTTCTTGAAGTGATCCAGTAGTAATGATAAAGCGCACAGCATAACATCAAACTCAATATTAAACTGATGCTTGATGATGGGGCAGGGGAACCACGTACAATCCTAATCGATAATACTAATATACTTGGTAATAATATTAATAATAATACAAACTGAAAACAGCAATAATATTTCAGCTTCGTTATTGCAGGTAGGTATCATTTGTGCTTGTGGGGCTGTCCTTCCAAAGCCGGAGTGTTGTCGTTCTTTTATAGTTTACTTGTAGTGTATGATTGGTTTTGAAGAGTTACTCTCCCACATGGGGCCATCATCGTCAATCAAGGATTGCTATGATCCCATCTGTCATATTGTAGAGTACTCTTATAGTGAGCCAATCTCTTGTGATGGCGACCACGCATCCCAAAGGTTATCGTGTTCTTGCATGATTGGTTTTGAACAATTACTCTCCCCACAGGGCCATGATCCACCATAAGATTTAATCAAACGGTAACTTCAACTTGGATATCTCGAAACTCATTTATTTCAGATGGTCAGAACAACTCCTCGCCTGACATGGTTATATGGAGTGCTTTTTGCGAGTTTGCTTTAACACATAGATCAAGTGGCAACCCTCACCATTATGGCTATTTGGCTTAACTGCATCAGAGGCTTACGTGGCGACTCACCATTACTCTGGCAACATTTAATCTTAATGTACTACTTCAGCAATATAGTCAGATGGTAGCTTGCTTTGCTCGCGAATCCCCGCCAGGTGAGTCGGAAGCTTTGGGACTCTTCAGCTTGCGCACCTCTCAATTACTCAGACACACCTTGCTTCTGCCGAGACCATTCTCTTTGGCCAGGGACTACCCAAGGTGTTCTGATCTCATTGGGGAACAGCTTGAAGTCCCCCTTACTTGCAAATTGGCTATTGTCTGCCTGACAAGTCAGTCACTTTCATGCAGTCGACATGTCCGATCCCACCTAACTTAGTTCGATGAATGTGGTAAGAAATTCCTTGCATCTTTAACGTTGAATGTTTAAGACTGGCTAAGGTTATTGCATCATCAAATCAGTTCTACCGTAGTATTTGAACTTTTAATGAATCCGCTAGCAATGAGGCTCACTATCCAATCGACCCGAGGCTTCTATTGAATCCCGCTAAAGACCACAGGACTGGCAAACTTGGATTGTCTAGGACAAGTGTTATGTATACCACTTGACTACACCTAGAGTAACTCCATGGTATATATCCCTTTGACAATTAAACAAGCACCATTACCTCTGTTAAGAGTGAACCCCTAACAGTTCAAAGGAAGGCCTGAAGTGGAGAGATGATCGCGATGGTTATCACTCACTGTATTCGACTCCATATGCAATGCTCCACACATTTGGCAAGCCCACTTAGGGCAATGATTGCAATGATGTATGGTACAAAGTCCGACTTAACGATCTCTGATGATCTGGCTGCTATGGAAGTCCACATATCCCTCAATCGCAATGCGATGAATAATTCAGCCCTAGATACAAGTTACATATAATAGTTGGTTATGTGTACAATTCAACTACACTTTGGAGCATACGAGACCCGGCATCTCAGGTAGTGAGATCACAGTTGGATGACATCTTCGATCACGGGAGGAATGCATACGGTTCATGCCAACTTGTAGACATCACAGACATCTTTGAGCTACCAGAAGCAACAGAATATATGGAGAAAATTGACAGTGGAGATCAACTTCTCCAAGCACAAGATGTTGAGAGGAGTGGAGGTGGGCTTCTCCATGACCACTCATCAACCAGTGGAATAGGTGAAGCCCAGGGAATTGGCGATCATCACCATACTGACAATAATACAGATCGCAATCTGCCCAACACTGACATTTGTTAAAGGCTCCCTGAAAGTACAATCGTGAGATCATATCCTCTTGACGAGGAGGATGCACCACCAGGGTCCATAGTGACTGTGATCCACAATTGACATTCCTGGTGTGAAAACGACACAGACCGCCAAACGGCAGCAATCACCAAGCAATCATGCCAACCACCACCACCACCGCCCTACACGAATCATGTCCCAAGATGTTTGGTTACCACCCCCACAAATGCACTAATCATTATGGTAAAGGCTCTTGCATCAACCTCCATCAACCACAATCCATCCACATATGTGGAGGTATTGGACAGCCCACCCTGAGACTACTGGACATGAGCAATGGGAGTGGAATGCACATCGATCCTACTCAATAACACATTTACAACTTTCAACCCTCATGCAGCAAGGCAATTATGAGTCAAGCCAATTGGCTCCAAGTTGGTCTACAAGATGAAATACAATTCTGACGGCACCATCTGATACAAAGCACATCTAGAAATTAAAGGCTATGAATGACCGGATTTCAGAGAAACTTATACCCCTCTCGGAAACCTCACCACTTTTTGGTATGTCATCTTTCTGGTCAGAATACAGGGCGGGATTATTGATCATTTGGATGTGGTCACTGCATTGCTCAATGCTGAGGTTGATGACGATGGTATCCATTTGACCCTGCCCACAGGCTGGCCAGAAGTCCTCAATGCACCTGCAATCATTGTTCAACCAGAGAATGCACTTGACAGCCTGCAACATGCACCACAACATTGGCAAAACAATAATAACACCTGCTTGCTCTCTCTCAAGATCACATGGTCCCTGGCCGACCCCAGCATCTATCTCCGCAGTGATGGTATAGTGATTCATATGTACAACGACAACTTCTCAATATTGTACCTGGAAGATGCAGCCAAGGGTGCGATAGAAGTTAAGGGCAGTCTGTCAGCAAATTACAACAACCCCATCCATGGCCGGGTACACCAATTCCTCGGAATTGACATGCACTGCCATGAACACGGCTCCGGCACTGTCATCAGTCTTGGCCAGGAGGCCTGCATCTCAAAAATTTTCAAACGATTCAATATGCAGAATGCTCACAATGTATCAACTCCAATTCACCCTGAGGTGAAGCTAGATCTGGCTGAGGATCAAGGAAAGAAAGAACTAAAAGATATCAAAGTGACCTAAGCAATTGTCGGCTGAGTGATGTATGCGGCACTTGCAACTCAGCCCGATATCTCATTCACAGTCGCTGGAATTGGTGGTTATAGTTCCCGTCATTTCACCTGCCATCACACCGTCACCAAATGAGGACTCCAGAATCTCAAATTCATTGCAGACTTTGAAGTACATTGTAGCAGCCACATTGGCTGAAATGATCTACTCACTGCCGATATGGACTTGGATTGGGCCAATCAGAGTGCCGACTGAGAATCGCATGGTGGTAACATCTTCCTTCTCAGCAACGGAACTGTCTTGTGGCAGTCACTAAAGGATGATCTCATCGCCATGTCAACCCTCAAAGCCGAATACATCGCTTGTTCTGAATGCTCCTGTGAAGTGAAGTGGCTACCCCAGCTCCCCTGAGATATACACGGCAAAGACAAATCTCTACTCCTGATCAATTGCCACAATCAGGGCGTACCTGGTAATAGTACAGCTGGAATTGTAATGGCTCGCACAAAGCATATTGACATTTACTATCACAATAGTCCCGATCTCCATGCCCGCAAGATAGTTGAATACTCCTATATGCATACGAATAACAATGTGGCAGATATACTAATGAAGTGCATAAGCAACGCTAAACAGGAGACATTCACCAAGGCAATGGGGCTATGGTAAAAGAGGTTGATCTAAGGTTGGAATTCAGGTTGTTTTACGTGTCTTTTGTGCATGCAGATTTCTTGGTTTGGTACTTTATGGATGGCCATTCACAGGCTACGGTAGTACCCGTTCCCTGCCCACTTTATCTGGGTTTGATGGATGTTACTATGTGAATCACATTCTTTCACCTTTTCTATTTGTTTCTTGCTCTACAGTGTATAGTAAGAGCAGTAGTATTGCATATACAGGTCTCAGCTGGAGATGAGTCTGGTATGGCCAGAGACGGAGGTGTCATGCATTGCTGGACATGGTGCTGCCTCATATGGCGAGAGACGGAAATGTCTTCCATAGCAGGAGCTGGTGATGTCTAGGATGGCTGGTGATGACTGTTGACTCTGATACAGGTTGATGGCATTCAGCTGTACTTGCACTTTATATATATTGGCCTTGTGGCCCTCTTAGATGGAATACAATCAAGCTTCTCTAGCATCACTATTTGTACACTGCAGTTGGGCTGTGCCATCCTTTGGGGAAGTTGCATTATGCAGATTTTCTTCACTTCTGGCTGATTGGTGCTGTTGCCATCTGCACTGCCCAAGTCTGACAAATCATCTATAACATCAACTGTATTACATTCAACATCTGAAAGCCCCAGTAATGGGAGCAACCCACAACCCTTGAAACAATCGTTGCTGTGGTTCTACTGCCAGCAGGAATCTTTGTGTTGGGATGCCTTGGGAGAGTCTCCCAGGTATGCTAGATGGAGATTCTGTTGGAGTAAAGCTGGAAGATATTAGCCACATGACTAGATTGTACACTGGCATTGCTGTGGGTACTGGAGGTGTACCAGGAGAAGATGGCTCATGTTCTTGGCACTGTAGATGGGAAAATTTGGGGTCTACCATCACTCACATGAGATACTTGATATGTTTGCCATGGTGGTCTATAACTTTGAAGTCTATGGTGTGCACAGACACTGAGTTGTAAAAAAGCTGTCATGTTGAATGGAGAATGGTGGTAGAACTGAGGAGAATCTGGAAATTTTTGCAGAGAAGGAGGGTTATCCAGGTGGCAGATGAAATTGATTGCTGTATTTCACTATTGGACTGGTCATTACTAGGGGCATTTCAATAAGTATCATCTGATCATTGCAAATTGTCCTCAGGGGATTGGTGCCAGGCAAGCAGAAAACCTGGTGCTACCAGATTGGATGCCATATCTGGTGGTTCATTTGTCTCCATACTCAGCAAAACAAAGATGGTAGTAAATCAATACTGAAGTAATATATTATTGAGAATAAATCAGTAGAATGGTTGAGTTTATGGAAGGTAGAAGTGACTTTCAGTGGAATAAAGTCTTCATAGATCCCATAATGTTGTCATGATCAGTGGTGTCTCATTGCACCTCTGATCAATAAAACCTGGCTGAGAAAAAGTAACTTTAATCCTATTCAACCCCTCTGTCTTAGTTGTATACAAGTATTCAGAAAGTTTGATTTTGGATACTAGCTCACCAACTTATGGTTCATAACTGTAAATGTAATAGCAGGGATGTGATACAATATCTGCAGGATCCCAATAAGAAATATAGCATATGTCAAGGTTAGCAGTATGAGTAATTTTATACATATAATGGATGTGTATGACCTGCAGCATTGTTCCATAGGAGGCCTGTGAGTCAAGCAGTGTAGTTATTACTTCATATTAAGCTCCTGGTGGAAACTTCAATATTCATTTCAGGATCTACCCACCAGTCAAGGATTTTTGGTAAAGTTATCATCCTAAAATCCAAACAGTTCTGGATGATTATTCAGTGGACATTTTGCTGGCTAGTCAACTAACCTTATTCATAGTGTAAAAACGATCTACAATCATTATTAGCTGTTTCGAAGCTCCGGAGGAGATATAGCGTGCAATGGTGCAATCATGGTAGCAGAAGGTGGTGATTGTCAAGGTATATGATAAACAGTATACAAAAGTTTATTGCCCATATAACAAAAGAAACCTTCTCTTTGCTGCTAACTAATTTCAGCAGAAGTTGAACATGATTATTGTAATGGTACGATATATATAGTATAGTTTATGATGAAAATGGATAATATAATGACTATACTGTGCCCCTCCCTCACATTTGGTGGAGTGTGATGTGGCTGTGAATATGATATCCTAACCTGTATTCACCCACTTCCAAAGATATCTTGTGTAGGCTCTCATTTAGTGACAAACTGTCAGCCACAGCAGCATCGTGAAGATTGATTGGAATAGTTAATCTGACTTTTTCTAAGATTTTGGTCAACTCTTACTAGACTCATGACAAATACTGTGGCTGCACAAAGACAGTATTCTCTGAAAACCAACTGGAGACTCGCTATCCACAATATCAACCATTATTGATGAATGAATTGATGCTACCCAATGGAGCTTGGCCATCAGCAGACTGGCATTGAGCCACCCATTACTGGTTTCAGTTCAGAAGATGAATATGAAGAGCCATAAACAAGTTGTTGAATGACAAATCTGCATGTACGCAATGTCACTCGTGTACTACACCCTGCAGATACTCCCGATGAAGAAACTGTAGTCTTGCAGAATTCTGCTCTGCAATCTACACTTCATCGAACTGTGATAAAGGCTCACAGGGTGGTAGTTGTGGTGGACAATGTGGTGGGGTGAGTCTATGGCAAAGTAACAGGACAATACAATATTTATCACAAGTAGTCAGAACAATGGAATCTATGGCATCAATTTTGTTCCACATAGAACTTTAAACAGGCTCAATTGTGATTACAGGAAACCAGATCGTGAATAGATCAACATCCGAGGTGTTTACTGCAAAACTTTGCCATCATATTATTCCAATTACCATATTCCCAGCAAAAGCTCATCTTTGTAGTCGATTTTGGACTGGGTAATCATAGTTGCATTTGGTAATGATTCACATATCTTTGAATGTTATGCTATAGGGGTAGTTTCAATTATATACAGTTCCTTTTAGCACATATTCCATTTCAGGCCCACATTGATTTTAAACTGGAGTGCCTTGCTGGCTCAGATAGATACTACCAGATGAAATATGTACTTGGTGGTGGAGTACACAGAATCAACTTCCTGCTGGGGTGATGATTGTGCTACTCATGAGTTCATCCCATAAGACTCACTTAGCCACAATCTCCAGTGAGTAGTGTTACTGCCCTCGGTATATCACATTTGACATCATTTGAAATAATATCTGTCGGACACCAAAAATGCACTATGGGATCCCGGTTTGGCTGATTCCAAGTTCTCCAGAATGTGCCAATGATGCTGTTGAAGCATGGCATTATGCAGTTCAAATGGTACTATCTCCACAGAGAAACATTGACCCAACAGGAGCTGAATTGAAATGGGATTATGTTGATGGATAAATGAGCAACTATTACATATTGTTAGCTGTCTGGGTCCAGGATTATCCAGTACAATTGATCTTACCTCAAGTATTGTATGTCCCATGGCTAAGGTGCGAAATCTGTTAAGGAGAGCAAACATGACATTCAACCATCTGACTGATTGATGACTGATCAGATGAGAATATATACCTCAAGCTTCTGGAAGACACTAATATCAATGCACTGTACACTCTGGGTGTTTACCTAATCTGCAACTGGTTGGGGTGATGCCTGCTCTTCAATGTCTCTCGGCTTTGGCAGTCTGATATATTGCATCAGCTGTTTCTGGGTTTAGTTAATGACTTATTATACAGGCTGTGTAAATTCCTGCAAGCTACAAATGTCAAGAATCAATTTGACAATCAATTCACATCAGTACCATGATATGCTAGCCTCCAGTACCTATCTAGTCCTTTCTTGTTATTGATAAGCAACTTGTGGCACTAACAAGAAATCCATAAATTGATTAGAACTGTGGCAGTAAACTCGACTCCAACTCTTGTCTGCGGCAACAATGACAGGAGAAGCAAGGCAGATATAGCCGCTGATGACATGGTGTTGCAAGCAGTGAGGGCATTATATGACTGCAAACAATTTGTTAGTCAACTACATTCCTTGAATTTATTACTCAACACAGTAGACAAACCAGAATAGTAGTGTCGCTAGAAGGAAGGAGTTTTTCAAAAGCTGAAAATGTTGAAGTCAACAACAGCCAATCTGAACAAATGGTTGTCAAAAGAATACCATTAGACAAGAGAATAAAAGATTTACAAAATTGGTGCTGCAATAGAGGTTCTTATGTATGGTGCTGAAAGTGTTACAACAACTATATATAGGCAATTTCCAGCTCACCTGGGAAGAGCCTGACAACAGTTGCCTGATAATGAGATCATAAACGACAGTAGTCAAATGAGCGATTAGATCACAAAATCTCTCAAAGGACACCAGTTCAACTCAAGCTGTTTTATAAATTATCTCAACATCATGAATATGAATGATTGTAATAACTTTAGTGTACAGCGACAAGTCCCAGAAGTATATATGAAATATGAATGAGTAAATGAATACCCTCCTATATAGATAAGTCTACCTAGTGGCAAAGATAATCCCAGTCAGGTAGGTGGAATTTCTAGTCCATTTCGCTGATGCTGAGACAGGAACCACTTCCATAATTGTAACTTATGTGGACTGTGTGAGACATTGTCTGGAGTGAGATCTTGGTGGTGTCACCTCCCATCAGCAGATAAGGTTCAGGAAGCACTTATATATCCAGCAGATTGGGTTTGGAACATGCTCTTGGGCAATCAGAGTTTGGATGCTCAGAATAATATTGCAAAGCACATAATACAGTTCTCATATCTACAGATTTATTCTGAACTGCTGAAATTACTGTCAATTTGGTATAAGGGTTTGGGTGACAATTTAACTTCTGAGATTTTGAGGAGCAACAAATTGGCAATTTGAAGAATGCATATTGATCAAGCAACAGAGTCAATTACATTTGACACCTGCTCAATCATAATGACTGGTCTACTGGTCTTCACTATATGCAGGGGACACTGATATATCTTGCCCCTAATGGCTGGAATGAAATCGACACTGCAAAAGAGTAGAACCTACTGTCTGCTTTTGATAAATGGCAAAAAAAACATAAATTCCATCTTTTACATCTTCAACATTGTCAGAAAGAAACAGTTTTCTGCCCCTTATCGCAACATGTACAACATTTGAAAGATAGGCAGATGTGTAGAGTGTGCACGAGTGTCAAATTGATATCACCGAGAGATGCATTACATATTTTCGGAATTCTCATCTTTGGTCAGCTGTTACACTTACAAATTGAAGTGGACTGGGGATACAAAGTCAGCGGATTGGTGGTTGGATATCATCAGAATGTACTCATAAGCATTATAATTGTTCAGCTTCAAAATCAGTATTAATACAACAATCAAGCATTTGGATACCCTGCTTCTGTTGAGTATCTGGAACCTGATTCCAATGTAGAATATAGCAATGCCAATCAAGGGATCATGGCTGAATATCATAACATCTGAGTCAAAGATACAGAAAGTCGAGCAAATGACCACGATAGCACCTACCAAGCACAAGTTCCTTCAGTTCAAACATGTTATATCAGCTGGACTTTACCTATTGCAATTCTGAAACATCAGAACCACCTGCCAGATGGACAAACAATAATGATCTTTTGTAACAGGTTCAAGAGCACTCAATGATGGGTTTGACATCTAGATGCTCAAAAATATGTGGTGGTGATTATAACCGTGTACAGAGATCAGCATGGTTGGGCTGAGTGTATTGACGTTTTTATCCAAGTTGTCAAACAGACTACAAAGATGCATCTGTTGCCCATCTAGGCCATTGTTGGACCCCCCCATGTGTTGCAAGAGTATGCTGCATCAGACACAATCGGTACCATATGGCTGGGAATTACTCATGAGGATTTGGATACTCACTGGGCTGTAGATTTTTTAGAATACCTAAATCAAGGAGTGCAGGAGTAAAATGGTGTATAGACATATACTCTTTGGAATAAACATTGTGAGAATCACTGCAAAAAAGTATGGCTCCATATTCAAGGTGGACCAGAGTAGTGTCAGGGACGCAGCTACATCTCCCAGATGCTTCACAATTTGAACAACATAATGAATTAATTATATTGCATTCCAAAGACAACTAAACACTGATGCGAGTCTTTGTGTATTCAGTTCCACAACTTTGTAAACATTGAGCAGAACCTCAATGTGGTCTCAGATTACATGAGATTACTTATCTTTGCACTGTGCCTGTCTGGGACTATTTTCAAGGGCCTCAATTAATCAGTGTGGCATTTCAAAGTTCCTGAGAGTTTCACATACCACATCCGAACAGTTTAATGTGTTGCTTCTTATGAACAGTTTTCCATTGATACATAAATTCAAGAATCCAGTCCAGATTACACATTACTTCATGGTACCATTCCAAATATAGCGTATCTGCTCTAGGTCATGAAGCGATCTTTTCATGTGCAGTACCATCTTGTACCAAGACTTTATTGGTTTTACAATATTGTATCAGTTCCCAGATTGAAGCAAATGGAATAGCCCTGCAGTGGTTGCATATATGTTTCAACTTTAAAGTCAACTTCCTAGAAAGGGATACATATGTCCATTAGTTTGATCTTTTCATCGTACATGGTTGTGATCATAAGCACTGACATATTATAGCCTTGGTGAGCAGTCAGTGTGTATGCAGTATGGTAGGCAATATCTTCATTCGGGTGATTTCCTCCACAGACTATCCTCGTCTTAAACTGCTGCACATTGCCGGATCCATTGCATGCAATCTTGTATACTCAGTAGCTTAGTACTCACTGTCTCCCTATGGAAGCACCAAGAGCTCTCTCATGACATGATGCTGACCGACTGCATCTAACTCTGTATGTGTTGGTGAATCTCCATATTGACTGCTGAACTCATAGTTGCTATATCAGAAGAAGTTGAATTATCGATCATATATTAGTATTTGTTCTTGATCCAGACTGCAGTATAGAGATGGATTATGTCTTCAAAATTCTCATTGTTAAAAGGCAGTTGTACATTTTCTGCCAACTTCCCTGCATGGTTCAATGACTTGCTTTGGCCAGCACATTCCTTGTATCTCCTAGCAACATCTCAATGCCAGCCAGTACTTGTAATTTCCACTTTGGCTTCAAAGGCTCCACAGGTAATTGGTCATCCAATGACTCTGGCATGGGGCCATAGTCATGTTCATCTCATTTTGGCTTCTTCTCTGTTTGTTTTGACTGATCAGTAATGCCTCTTCAACATTGCTCTCTTCAGACTGTTTTGTGGGAAGTATTGTGTACTGTGTAGCAAATGCGTTTCTTGAATACCTCATCTCCGGAGCAGTGAAGCTTCTGGGCCTGTGGGCCATATCCCAGAAACTGGCTTGTTGACATGCTATATCCAATGAATTAGTTATGAGTTACTCAACTATCCAGCTTATTTCATTTCTCCTTCAGACAGTGTTCAAGTACAAATCACAGCAACATAATGTAATACATAACAAATTGCTTTCCTCCAGGCCCAGCCAGACATGGGGTCATTCTGATTACTTACCAAGTTACCCCTCGGTCCTTGAGTCAGACTGCATCAGAGACTGCAAATACTGGATATTTCTTTACCAGGTCCACAACCTCTGGCACATATCAGAACCATTCTTCCATTTTCTGGTTTCCCCACGTGATAACTCCATCTCACTGGGCTATATCCCATGTAGTTATTTCCTTCCAGATTGCGTTGCATTTCAAGTATTCTGTTAATTCCTTGGAGCTATAGTCACAATCTCTATTTGTATGAAATTGCTTAACTTAAGAGCATAACTCCATTTGTCTGACAGGTATCCACTTAAGGAATTTTTCAGCAGTGTTCAATATGTACTTCAACATGTAATGATTCAGATCCCTTCTAGTGTAGTGTATAATGCAAAGTCTATGAAAAACTGTCGTAATTGCTGTTTGAAGTTCATAGCATCCATCTCGGTATACACGCTGTAGAGAATCCCTGGCACAGCAGCTCGGGTTTGAAGTACAAGGATTACTGGTCACTATATCATTGATTGATATCTTGTGATAACAGTTGTCTATTCATATTGTATTATCGGATAATGTGATCTTGATCTTAAGAGCATTCATTCTGATGTGCACCAATCAATGATGCCATACCATCGGCTTCTGTTCATCATGCAAATATTTTTGCGCGGTCAACTTAAGTAACAGCGCATAGCTGTCATTGTTGATATAGGCAAATTCAGTTATTTCCAATGCTCAATCCACAACTCCATACATCACCAATTGCTCATTGACAATTCCTGCAGTTATTGTCAACTTGCCATGGCAGTTGTAGAGATTGCGGCAAAAACTATACACTGGAATGACTTTGACCTCTGTGTGTAGGAGGAGAGACTGGGAGATGGAAGTGAGTGATCCCTGCAAATACACCACTTCTTGAAGTATAATTGTTTCGATCTTTCCATCTGACGATGGGTAAATCAACCACACTCTGTCAATTCTGGAAGCAAATAATATGACTCTATTATATACGTTTGCTCTGTTTACGTTAGAACAATAGTTTGTTCCGGTGACAGATATTGATGAATACAGCGAGATGTGAGTCATGTATTAGTCATCAATAAACCAATCACTCGATGCAGTATATGTCGTCGACATCATCCAATTGTCCTTGATTGAACTGGTGACAGTCCAAGTTATATCTGTGGAGGTCCTGTGTACAATATCAACTGCCTGATGAGAATCGTAGTGTAGCTTGCATCTGCACTTTGCAGTGACATACCCTGTGCTTTGTCAATGATATCATTTTCACTTAACCTTCTCTTTTCTATTGTCCTTATTTAGTCCTTTCTCATTCTTGGGTTCTTTGCTATATTTACCACCTTTGCCTTGCCTTTTTGCAAAGAGTAGAGCATCTTGTGCAAGTCTATTCACTCACTTAATTGTGGCTTACTTTGGGATAAGCTGGGTGATGATCACATTGGGCATGAGAGATATTCTGGCATTGTGATCAATCATGAAGTCCAGGAACACATTCCACTACGCGTTGGTAGGGATTCCGCATAGACCAATGAAGATATTGTCTTCTTTACTGATCTTGGCAAACTGCCTTAGGTATCAACATTGCCAGCAATGTTGTCCACAGTTGAGGGGCCTGTACAGTGGTAGAAATTTTTGATCTTTCATTCTGACATTGGTTAGTAGTTGTCAATATCCCCACAGTGATGTTGTTTGGTGTTGTTTAATCATAATGTATTCACTCTAGCTAGGGTATGACAGAAAGAAATCCCACAGTGATGTAACATGATGCTCCAAATGTCTTTCCTAATCACAAAGAAATTGAACTTTAACTTTAACTTATATGCTGATGGGAAATTATCCTGCAGCATCTTTGCATGTTCAATAACTATCAGTTTTGCTTGAAATCTGCACTGCACCCCCTGCATGATTGTTCATCTGGCAAGAGTATGAAGATTCTTCCAGTCTTTGAAAACTTCCTTCTATGCGGTGTTTGGGTTTATGGCAGGCTTCTGCGACTTGTCAGCATAGTGTCGAATCATACCATTCGCTTGCATCTACCCGATATTCATAGTCATCATATTTCACCTCTGTATATACCTTATATCATTGACCTTGTTGATGGTAACAAATATGAAATGGATCCTGCAGGTTAGTAATTGCAGTCTGTTCAATATCATGGGTGGTGTCCAACAGCCATCATTGAAACCACATCAGGGTGAAAATGGGATGCTTAGCATGTAAAGATAGATGTATCTCAGTAAAGATGCTGACCTCTTCTTGATGAACCCAGTGGAAATGGTGGCTGTTATGTTATTGTATAATTCCAGTATTCACTTCCTGTTGTACAGAAGTATATATTCAAGTGCCAATGCCAAGCTGTATTAGTTATATCAGACAATACAATTCACCTCAACATGAGACAATTTCCTAACTGAAGGTGCAAATTTCCAATGAGGCAAGTTATATTGTAGTCAATCACATAGTGATATCTGCACTTCCAATCAGCTTATCAATTCACAGACACTTTCAATGGAAGTTAAGGATAGTGCAAGATAACTTTGACCACCATTATCCAAACTAAGTGCAATTACATTAACTATGAAAGATGGGTAGCCAAGAAAGTGCTACTTCTTGAGTAAAAACAAATATAGTATCACTACAGGCTTTGTTGACAAGCTGCCAAAGCCATCAGAAATCTTATCTCCCACTGAAAAGACTGATTCAAACACTGAATTAGTTATCATAGAATTCCCCAACCAACAGTCACTCATGGCATGCCACTGTGGATTGGCTCATAATACACAGTCGTGGATGATGCAATGATGTTTCTGGATCTGTTTACAATTACCTTCTAGCTAATGTTTCAGCTCAACATGTTCAAGATCAGGGAGGACAATTAAATCATCAAGTTACAGGACTATAAAGATGTAGACAACTACTCATCACGAATAAATCCGAATTCAAATGATCCCACTCTTCATACACGGCCTTCAACTGCTGACTGGAATTCTGATATTCACAGTACATAGCCAATCCCCAACAACAGTGGGCAAGAGCATATCATATACCCCCTTTCAGTGATACCGAGAAATGACTAGTTAATAGTCTTCCTTCTGCTGACAACGAACCAGATCATTACATCAGCAAAATGTATTGTTGTCACTGGGAGTGTTTGGGAGTTGTCTGACCATAATCCCAGGGTGGTGAAATCCCAGAGTTGACTAGACCAATGTAGTAGCCTTCAGGTGCACCAGGGAGTACTGGCGACAAATCTGCAAGGACATAGGTGGTCTGGTGACAACCAGGGGAGCACCCAGGAGAACTGGCAATATCCCTGGGAGTGCCGGTGAGATCCCTGGGAACACAGGAAAGAACTCTGGGGGCTCTTGTAAGAAGCCTCTGCAGACCAGAGAATGGAGATAACATGCCTCAGAACACCTCAAATCACTGCAGTGCAGTCTGGGAAAAACAACATCTTCATTGGCAATGCCGCTTGTGCACCTGAAGATCATACTTACTACGTATCATTCAATGATTTTTAAACCTCATGTCGTCAGTTAGTATTCTCATGAATGTATCAATGTGTCTCTGCATCTATATTGCTACCTATCTAAACACAGTATATGTGAACAGGCTGCAGGTGGCGCTGGTGAGCAATTGAAGCTGCGCGCGATGCGGATGATCGAGTGACACCAGAGATACACCACAATCTCGTTCTAGTGTGAACTTTGAAATGCACTTGCAGGTGGTAATCAACAGAGCTTGGAGATGCACTTCGAGGCCAAGATTATCTAAAACCAGAGATTCATATGGAGGTCATCCTGGAGCAAGTTTGGAGATCAACACAGAGGACATGATGGTGCAAACTTGGATGCATTAATCGAACACATGTGAAGATACACTATGAGGCGGTGATCGAGTGGACTTGGAGATGCACTCTGGGGCCGTCTTCCAGCAAGTGCAGTGATGCACTTGGAGCCAATGATCCAGCGTGATTGGAGGACTCGTACCTGGAGGTTGACAATATGGAGGTGGTCGATGGAAGGTGCACAATGTGCTGAGACTCTATTCATCAGTTTGTTTACTCATGGGAAAGCGAAGAGGTAACATTACCTTTCAGCTGTGCTGGTCAGCCAGCTGGTGGCGGTAAATCATGTAGGGAGGCATTGCGGAAGCTGAAGCTACTTTCAGGTGTCAACTGGTGATCATAAAAATGCAGGGATGACAGACAATCACGGGTGGAAGTTGCACTCAGGGTATGCCAGTACTCGGTGTAAACAGTACTTGGTGTGTATTGTACTCAGTGTATGTGGTACTAGATGTTCACCAATGATCATTACATGGGGAGGTATATAGGGATGATTTCACTTTGTGTTCTGTGATGATGGTAGAGTGTGGAGCGAGATAGAGAGATGGGGAATGAAGATGTGTACGATATGGAGGATACAAGCCAATATGAGAAATCTGGAGTACAACCTGCCAGATTGGTTATACATGATTGTGTAATATTGTCCTTACCAGGTGGATCGGCAGTCACACCTGCCATAATGGGAATGGTAAATTGAAACAGACGCGATATACTCTGCAGTCCCAGTTTCTCATGCCAATTTCCCCCATCTTCTCTTATCTGTCTCTTTCTCATCCACTCTACTCTACCATCACCTAGGAACACAATGTTAAAAGATCCCTCCTCATCACTCCATGCCATGATCTTGAGTTATCTCTGAGTGCAGCACACACCAAGTACAGCATACACAGAATACTACATACACCGCATTCATCTGCACAATATATTTTTGCCACTGGGAGCCTCCATGAGTGTCTGAGAAGATGTGCATCAGCAACAACTCTAGTTTCCGTCAGAAACACCAGGGTGTTCCGGACGGCTCTGACGGCTGTGATGGAACCTCGTACCCCCTGACGGAGAATTACACCCTGCCCGTCACCCAGGCGACGGGTCACGTTGCATAGCATCAACAAAATGTATTTTAGTCACTGCAAGCCTCCAGGAGTGTCTGAGAGGATGTGGAGTGTAAACTTAGATGCGTCAATTTCAGGAGAGTATCAGACCCTAGGAGGGCATTCCTGCCGACCTTCAGAGTAACTGGGAGCGCCGGCGACAAGCCTGGGAGCGCCGACAATCAGCCTGGAAGCGCCGACGACAAGCCTGGGAGCACCTGGGAGCGCCAGCGACATGTCTGGGAGCACCTCGAATCACAGTCATGTATTCAGTTTGTATTCTCATCTATGTATCTATGTATCTATATAGCTACCCATCTACACACGCTATATCTGGACTGGATGCAGGCGGTGCTTGAGAGTAATTCGAGGTGTGCCTGAAAATGACGATCGAGTGAACTCAGAGATATACTCCGAGGCCATGATCGAGCGACTTTGGAGATGCGCTTGGAGGCGGTAATCGAGCGACTTTGAAGATGCACTTGACGGCAGTAATCGACCGAGTTCGGAGATACACTTGGAGGCCGTGATCGAGCGAGTTTGGAGGTATGCACTTGGAGGCCATGAACGTGTGAACTAGCAGGCCGTAATCGAGCGAGTCTGTTGATACACTTGGAGGCCGTGATCGAGCGAGTTGGGCATGCACTTG
>Ga0307515_10002215_pt1 | contig 42675 bp, 20 predicted proteins | sample 17_EM_MG_FD_194513 | JGI IMG/M metagenome (GOLD analysis project Ga0307515, IMG submission 194513) | Populus trichocarpa ectomycorrhiza microbial communities from riparian zone in the Pacific Northwest, United States - 17_EM | ecosystem: Host-associated > Plants > Roots > Unclassified | place... | reverse complement strand
TGAGTAATAAAAAGAGTTTATATTATATTTATTTGAAATACCATTAGTGGATCCTCTAACCTTGACATCTGTTTTATTATTGTTTAATCCTTACATCAATATCACTTCCCAAAACTCTCTTCAACTCTTTTTCTGTTATTATTCTCTTCAAATCTTTCTCTTTATTTGTAATTTATACAATTCACCTCTCTGTGGTTCGACCCCGGTCTTGCCGGGTTATTTATTACTTTGACACTCCTGCACTTGGGATAAGACATCAACTCTTTGATTGTGTCAGAGTAGTAGTTGGCTTTAAAGTGTAGCTGTCAAGTTCGAGGTTGGGCTTGTACGGGATCTCAATGTATTTTTTGTCTAGAGATGTTTTCTTATTAAGCTTTAGCGACTCATCAAGTCTAGCTTGATGATAAGTGTAATGGACTTGTTGAGTTATTAGGGTTTTTAGAGGCCTAAATCGATTATCCTAGTTTTAATGAAGCATTAGGCCACATGATATGTCAGGGCTTAAATGGATGTGAGCTCATTTAGGCCTTGGAATTCCTAAATGAATTTTATGACCCATCATGGCTTTATACTTAAGTTTCTTGTAGGACTTATCTCAAGTTTTAAGATATGGGTAATGTGATTGGGGGTGTAGACCTTAGGCATATCAGTTTCCCTCCAAGTTTTTATGGTGTGGCTGGCATAAAAACTTTACCGATACGAGGTATGTCATGCCTCATTTCATATTTAAGGGTGGTGAGTGCTTCCTTTATGCATTCCTTTATCTCTTTTGCATTCATTCAAAGTGATCCTTGCGAGTATTTTCATATATGTCACTTGATCATTGTCTATTATTCCTTTAACAATCTTATCATTTTATCTCCCTAGAAGCCTTACTATGATAGAGCATATACTAAAAACCTAAAGGCTAGCACATAGGTGTATGAAAGAAAGCCAATAGTTGGTGTCTTTTGCAATTCTAAATACATGTCATCCATCTACTATGTGTTTCACTAATATGTTGGGTTTCTCAAAATTCTTAGATATAGTGAAAATGATAATTTAATTTTTTTTTCAAAAGTTCAAGGATCTCATTAGATAATCTAAGGTTGTTTATGATTTTTGTTAAGATTACTTAATGATTAGATCTTTTTTTAAGGTTTGATCAACTTTTTCTAGGTTGGATTGTCGCAAATTACAAGTCATTCAAGTGTCCAACCTCTAATTATAATCCATATAAACCACAAGTAAGAAATATCCTAAAATCAATTTGGAAGAGAAAGATCATTATGCCTTTGAATGCGAGCTCTTTCTTTTTGTGTTTTAAGTGTTTTTATATCAAATATTCTATATGGTAGCTTTCTATCTGACCACATCATATCTTCATCAAAAAATATAAGGCAAATATAAGGCATAATAGTTTATTATAAGGAAACCTAATAACCCTATAAATGGAAAAATATCACTTTTCCACCTAAAAAACTATTACGTATATTATTTCAGAATAATGTTAGAAATTTACTTAATCAAGTCTCTATTTAATTTTTTTAGGTCTAGAATTTTAATCTCTTATACTAATTACATTTTAGTCCTCAATTTCTAAAACTTATTTACAATAAAGTCACATTTGATCAATCATCTCTTAATGTATATGACCCATTGGGTTCTCTAATAGTTTGGTCAAAATATAAATCACAATCTTAAATAAAATAGGATTAAATAAATTAAACAATTTACTTTATTGTCAATTTAATAAATTGATTGATTTATATTTCAGGATCAAGTACAATGTCTAGCAACATATTATCATCCCTCAAATATTAGAAAAGTCATGTGTGATTTAACTTAACTTTTGAGTGACTAGTGTCTCAGTATAATTATTATCACTTCATCAAAAGTATTTCGGTTTAGACATTATAATATAAAATGTGTATGCTCTGTCAAATCATGTTTATTCTTAACACCATAGTCATTAATTCTATAAATAATATTTGAAAATCTTTTTAAATCTCATTCCACCTTACACAAGAATTTCACGAATAATATTATTTAAGAACATCTGAAACATTTTTTTCTAATGTATTTATGGTGATGAATCCTCTCTTGATCACTCAAATACCTCCATATAGTTCATGTTATATCTTATATTTTCTTATTTATTACCTTTTATTAGCACAACATATAGTTAAGATCAAAGTATAATATTTTCTATATAAGATAACTTAGTGATCTTAAGTCTAAGAATCACTTACACAACTATCATATGAGCTTTTCCATAAACACAAGTGATCTCTATATATGAGATTTTCATATGAATCAGTTCAGTGTACATGTCATCTGACAAGTACCTACATATTAGTTTTATATATCCTTTATAAATCAACTTATGAGAAAATATGTTTTCTTTCATAAAAAAATAACAACATAATATGTATGAGTTCACAATAAAAAGGAATTTATAAAGTTTGACTTCCCTGTGTTAAATGTCAAAACCCATTTCTAAGTTATTCCCCTAAATTTACCTTTTTTCCTTTTTAAAATAAAAATAAAAATTAATAATAATAGCAAGAAGACTGTTGATGAGGAAAAGGCTGGTTGAGGAAGGATTTCAAATATGCATAAAATCAAGCAGCAATTTTAGACAAAGTCGGAAGCCTAATCGAACCCCGTTGTTCCCAAAACTAGAGAGACAATGCAAATTCAAGATCAAATTAAATAAAACGACGCATTTTGACCAAAACAACATCATTTTTTACCTAAACAGTAAAAAAAGGAACCTGATGACATGTCTTCTGGTTACTATTCATCTTCTTCATCATTTTTTTTTCACTTAAAAGCTTCTTGGATGGCTATATTTTCAAAGCATTTAATGCTTCATCTCTCAACCAAACCAGACAATATACACCACTATAATGGCCTGACACTTGACCATACCCCGGTATGGTTCTTTGTGGCCGATTGACACCACAGCGGCATCGGCGCCACCCTAAAATAGCCAATTCGGACAGCCTTGAGTTGTCAAAATCTGACAGTTAATAATGGTAACTTTGAATCAACGGGTGTGATCCTTCTGGTTTGAATCAAGGGCCAATATTTGGCACCAGTAAAGATAAAATGTCCCTCTTCCCTTATAAATATGTGTGGATTCCGTGTCTTAGAAGAAAGAAATTGGAAGCAAAAGTCTGGGAAAAAAAAACCCTATCATCCCCCCTGTTTCTTTTGTTTTTCTCTCCTTACTAGCTTTCTCCCACTTTCTCTGCCATGTCTCCACCGCTTTTGTTGTAACCAACCACACGTCGATCTTCTCTGCACTGTCAGCTAGCCACAACCTACGCCAGGTAATGTACTTCTTCCTCTTTGGTTGCAAAAAATTGCAGTCATTTGCATGCAGAACAAGAACTTGTTCTCCATGCAAATGGAAGATTAATTAACATGGTTGTTGGGTCAAGCCAACAACCATATGGGTTGTGGTTTGACCCGTTCCAGCCCAGCCTGGATGGTTGGGTTGGGTCCAGCCCAAACAAAAAAAAAGCTTATTGGGCCATCAGTCGGCCCAACCTAACCGAGCTGGACCCATTTCAGCCCAGCCCATATGGTTGGCCAGGTCCAGCCCGCTTAACAAAAAAATGGGAGGCTAGGTCTGTTGGGCCACATGTCGGCCCAACCCGACCCGATTGGGTCCAGCCCATTTAATAAATAAATAATATTAAAATATTAAAATAAATATATATAAAAAAATTCAAATTTTCAAAAGGGCATTTTAAAAATATTTGTGGGTCCCTTCATATGTTTTTTCAACAATTTTGCATAATATTGGGTTGTAGACTTACATTGTAAGATACGGACCTAGTATTAAAAATACAGAGTTTCTTCTGAAACTTCAAAAAAAATTAAAAACAAAATTCCATTTTAAAAAAATATTTTTTTTCATGCATACACCCAAATCCTAGAAGTTTTCCAAGCATATCTTCATAAAAAAACAAAAAAACAAAATTGTATATTTCTCATGTTTTAAAATGTAAAATGGATATCATAACCAATTTATAATTATCCGTTAAAGTTTAGCCAAAATATCAAAAATCCTTCACTAATGATTTTTTTCACTATATATTTAAAGTGTTAGGATTTAGCTATAGATTTTAATATATACCCTCAAATATTAAAAATACAAAAAAAAAAAAAGTAAATGTGATGCTAAAATTTAGCTCTTAGAACGGTTAAGATTTAAACTGAATAAGGTAAAGATTTCCTCATAAAGGGAGATCTGCCTTAAACCTTAGACAAGATCAACGGACAAGAACACAACTTAGAATAACAATCAAATAATAACGCAGCTTACTTTAGGTATGGTGCACTAGAGGTGATGTGTCTTTTCATTGCACAATCAGCCCTTTACCCGGACTCTTGCAGACTATAGGTTTCCTAGTAACCATAATACTAGGTGGCAACTCTTGAACTCATAATCATAATTTTATGATTATCCTCAAACCTTTTTTTTAACTCACACATCTCATGAGGCAGACCCGTCATCTCCGATGCTGCGTGCGTCGCGACATTAAGCATATAGCACATAAATCAATAGAAGAAAAATAGATGTGAGTGAAGGTACTCTTTATTTTCAACTACTCTAATCAATGTTCAATCTTAACAAACCATCGACCAGAAATATTTAAGAGCAATGCTTTGATACAATAAAAATCTCATAATTATAACAACTTTATAATTTTTTTTACAAAGTATTTTTGTTCCAAAAACTTTATATTTATAATAGACTCATTAATCAAACATCAATAAATATTAAAGATAAAGGATGCTTTTAATAATAATAATAATAATAATAATAATAATAATGTTTTTATATGAAAAAGGTCAATGCCACATGTAACCAACTAATTGAGTACATGACATATACATTAACAATCTCTCACTTGCAATAAAATCAATTACTCATGTATCAAATCCCATATCACACCATATGGCAATAATGCTTTTGTTACAATAGTAGCTTAGTAAAAGAATCTATAAGATTATCTTTACATCTTTTTTATGATTCTTTAATCAAATGGAATAGTCTAAGTACATGTTCTGATCATTAGTAAGACCTTGACTCCTTGGCTTATGCAATAGCTTTGTTCACAATATAGAGATACTAGATCAATAATGCTAGAAACCATACCTAGTTCATAGAGGGGTTTTTATGGAAAAGATAAGGTTAGGGATTTTATATGGGAGAGATAAGATTAGGTTTTTTGTGTGGTGGCTCCAATTATCTTCAATTTACTTATCTATTTATAGCCCGTAAATTTATCATCTTTTTTATAGTTACTTGGTTCCCAAGTAACTCAATTTTATTTTTGCCCCTCATTTCTCTTATTTTACACTTTAGCCCACTTGACTTTCATCATTTTCCTTTCTTAATTACTTGGTCCCCAAGTAACTTTATTTTATCTTGATCCCTCGTTTTTCTTGTTGCACTTTAGATCCATGTCCATTTTTCCCTCTATTTTGAATTTTTTTATATTTTGATTTTAAAAAAAAATGCTATCATCAATTCGATAAGAAAAGTAATTAAGAAATACAAAATGGAAGTGAATGCATTAAAAACATATTTTTATAAATTTGATTTTTTCAAAAAGACATCAACGAGAGAAAAATAATTGAAAAACACACAAAAAAAAAGCATGTAAACAACCAATATGCATTGAAAACATCTTTTTTTTAATCTTTTACTTTTTTTGGAAAATGTTTTGGAATTAGAGGACAAAACTTGGATTATGACATTAATATATAAGCAATCTATATGTCATAAATATAGAATATATTTTAAATTGCATCCTGGATAGATAGATGTATAGATAGATTGATACATATAGATATAGAAGTTAGATAGTTTGATAGTGAGCCTATTAATACAAAATATGTATAAGATTTCTAGATTGTTTGGAAACGTGGTGGCACCCGCGTTTCTAAAAAAAATTTAAAAAAAAATTTAGCTAAAAATTAATTTTTTATATATGTATTTTGGATTGTTTTGATGTATTGATTTCAAAAATAAATTTAAAAAAATAAAAAAATATTATTTTAATGCATTTCAGCATAAAAGACACTTTGAAAAAAACTGCAACCACGTACCTTTCATCTGACATGATATCTAGAAGTGATGTTATATGAACAAACTTTTTTAAATTTTTATACAAACAAACGTGACAATGACTTTTTCCATGAATTACAAATTGGTGACGACGTCATTTTATATGAGAATTGAGTATTAAAAGTTTGTTTGCAAATCAATTCATTCATGTTTATCTACATTGCTAATTAGCATTTTCATATTTTGTATAGGTATAGATTGGCTTATAGATAGATTAATTGATTGATAGATGAATGAACTATTGAGATTGTAAACATTAATTTGGTATTGTGGTAATATATTAAAATTATGTTTTTTTAATAAATTATTTTTAATATTAATGTGTTAAAATGATTAAAAAATATCTAAATTTTTTTATATAAAAAATAATTTGAAACTATGCAGTGCAAAAAAGAACTATTAATTTGGTCGGTTATTATACTGAATTTATTTCGGCAATTACAATCTAACCCTCCATAGCTAGCCATTTTATTTTTTTATTTTTGTCTATTAATTCAACGAGTCAAGCTTTGACGGTGGACCCAATTTTCTTAAAAAATCACTTTTTAGTATCTTGAGTTGAAATGTTCACATATAATAAAACTTTCAATATACTTTAAAAAAAAATTTAAAATTTTTGAAAGTCATAATCATTTTTTATAAATTTTCTTAAAAAACAAATATTTAATAAAAGTGTGAGTAGTAGAAAAAAGAATTGGAAAATAAGCTAAGGGTGACTTTTTCCATAAATGTTTTTTATTTATTGGAATTAACAATACATGGAGTCCAAAATAGAATAATAATAATAATAATATCTTTATATATTATTTTTAAATAAAAATTGTCTTTTTAAAGAAAAGGAAGTTAATATTGGTTACAAATTAAAATCAAAAGATGCAAATTAATTTATCATATAAAAAAGGGAAAGAAATAAACAGCATGTGTTTTTCTAGAGAAATTTCATGGTAATTAGATAAAATATATATATATATATATATATAAAAGGAAAAAAACAATCCTACGTAAAATTATATTATATTATCTCTCTTCTTTTTATTTATTTATTTCTTAAATAATATCTCACAATTCCATATAAAATTTTCAGGCTCTTTTATTTTAATTAATGTGTATATTCGAGCCAACTTGTATATATTTCAACTAATTTATGGATCCAAAAATTAACGATGTTTTTATGTTTTTGTAAATCTGCAATAACTTTAAAATTTATAAGATTTAAACTATATAAAAAAATAAATTTAACTAATTAAATTACATCTCTTTTTTGTTTTTTGTTTTTGAAAATAAGGCGTTTTGGTTGTGTGTTATGACTCCGTGTATTTCTAGAGAAATTTCATGGTAATTAGATAAAAATATATATATAAATAAATAAAAAATCCTACGTAAAGTTATATTATCTCTCTTTTTTTATTTTTTTATTTCTTAAATAATATCTCATAATTCTATATAAAGTTTTTAGGCTTTTTTATTTTAATTAATATATATATTTGAACCAACTTGTATATTTATGTAAATCTTTAATCACTTTAAAATTTATAAAAAACTCATGATTCACAGGGAAAAAAAAAATTGACTAATTAAGTTGCACCCTTTTTCACGTTTAAAAAAAAAAATTCAGGCGTTTCTGTTGTGTGTTATGAATCCGCGTATATTAACTTTCATTTTCTCTATTTGTATAATAACCTAACCTAGAACTTGAAGGAACAAAAACAAAAGAAATATGGATGTTGAAGACCCACAAAAATTAGCAACAGAAAAAACTCCAAACCCTAACACCGAAGACGATCTAGAAGAAGGAGAGATCGTTGCAGGAGGAGATGACGACTCATCGTTAAAGAAATCAGTTTCTTTACCATACCAGCCTCACCCACTTGAACATCAATGGACTTTCTGGTTCGATAATCCATCTGCCAAATCCAAACAAGCCAGTTGGGGTAGCAGCCTGCGCTCCATCTTCACTTTTTCTACTATTGAGGAGTTTTGGAGGTTGCGCCTTTTTTCCTTTGTGTGGTTCTTGATTTTCTTGCCTTGTTCTCTTGATCTTTGATGGGAAATTGCCTTTGTTTTTTCTTAAGAATAATTTATCTTTTTTTTTGGGTTTTACAAGAAATCGGTAATGCAAGCTATAGATCTGGAAATTCACGTATACCTAGAGAAAGTTGCTATCCTATGATTTTAATGTTGATTGCGTCAATTATGCACGTCGTTATTGCTTTCTTTGTGATTAATGTGAAGGTTTTTTAATGAAATGTTTTTCTGTGTAATTGTAGTAAACTCATGTTACTATAGAAAGTTGTTATCTTTTGTTGTTGGCTTCTTACGTCTTTGGTTAAAGTTGGCAGCTTGAATTGTGATTTTTTATTTTCTTTGTGAATGAGTACTAGCAGTTTCTTCAGTGATTTAATGGAAATTAGTTTTGATTAATGCGTTGACAATATATATTGTGTGGTTCATTCAGTGTTTACAACAATATACATCACCCGAGCAAGCTGGCTGTTGGAGCAGACTTTCATTGCTTCAAAGATAAAATTGAGCCAAAATGGGAGGACCCTATTTGTGCTAATGGAGGGAAGTGGAGTGTAACTCTTAGTAAAGGAAAATCTGATACTTTTTGGTTGAATACGGTATGTTTCAATGTTGTTCAGATGGCAGTATCTGACTGCAGTTTTATGTTGCTGCTTATTTTGTTTATACACTTGTTTTTTTTGTTAGTTGTTAGCATTGATTGGAGAGCAGTTTGATCATGGAGATGAAATTTGTGGAGCAGTGGTCAGTGTGAGGGCTAGGCAGGAAAAGATTGCTATCTGGACTAAGAATGCTTCAAATGAAACTGCTCAGGTAGTGCTATTGAAAAGAAAGGAGGATTATATATATATATATTGGATTGTTTGCTTTGGATCGTAAATTGCAATGATTTGCATTCTTCATGGACATAGTATAGAACTGGAAACTTTTTCATTCTTGTGGATACTGTTACAGATTGTCACTTCTTAGATTCTTTCTCCTTGGATAAGTGTTGCACCATCATCCATTACTTTTGAGCATGGTATTCCTTATTTTTCATGTACACTCCCATTGGTTTCCAATTAGACAAAGGAAACAAAATCACATGTAGGAAGAATTCTGTTTGAAGATGGCAGTTACTAGGACCTTTGTGTGTCTCTTTGTGGTCTGCACTAATGACAATAAATCAAAGCTAGAACTAAACCGGCTTAGGAGGAAACTTAGCATCATCTTCTAGAATATTTTTCCTGATAATGACATTTCCATTAAGATGCAGCTGTAGTTGTTTATCATCATGAACTAGTCAGTGGCTTGGGGATAAAAGCATATGAATCTAAACCTGTAACCCTCTATATTGGTGCTTTCAAGTTAGGAAATAAATTTGCATCAAGTGTCTCTCGTATTAATCCAACAATTGTGAGAGCTATGACTTGCTCATTGGTGTATGTAGTGCTAAATAGTTTGGGCATCACAAGGCCTAGATGCTATTACATGTTAGAGCATGTAGGTGCTGGGTCTCATTTATTGCTCTAATCCTGCATCATATTTTGATTGCTTATAGTCTAGGTAGTGATTGGCTTTTGCATACATAACCTTTTTAATGAAGGTTGGCCATAAGTCACCAAATGGTTATCTCCACATTTCATTTGGTTACATATGGATTTTCATTTGCATCCATTAAAGAGGCGCATAAAAAAGTCCTGGCCGGTCAAAAGTCCAATTCCTTTGCAAACGAAGTTCAGAATCAACAAGGTTGGAATCAAAGGGGATGTACAACTGGCACCACTTGATGAATGTAGCCTGGACCTGTCATATTCAGCTTTCTAATGAATAGAACAAGTTGAGCCTCATAATAGCTGTGTCATCTTTGAACAATGTCAAATCTATCATATTGCTTGTAAGGGCGTTAAACTTGTTTACTTCATTCAGCCATCTGCAGCAGATTGTAAAAATAGTAGCAGCTACTGTGCTGGAAAACTTTGAATTTATTCGAGAAATAAACCAAATGCTGAATGGTGAAACAGAATGAGTTGTTTTCAAAGCTATGGAACTTGGAGGGTTATGGATTAAGATAAAGTCAATTAATCTCCTTGAGATTTCTGATCGGGTGAATTGATGAACTGCCATTTTGCAGGTGAGCATTGGAAAACAGTGGAAGGAGTTTCTCGATTACAATGAGACTATTGGGTTCATATTCCATGTAAGGACTTTGCTTTTTATGCATGTATATTGTCAGATACCAACTGCTTTTAGTTGTTTTGCATGGTGGAGGATATTGAGTTTATGTTTTGAACTGTGTTTTCAGGATGATGCGAAGAAAGACAGAAATGCCAAGAATCGCTACTCAGTATGACTTGTAGAGTCTATTCTTGAAAGGTTCATGTTAGGCGGATGCTTCGTAATGCAGGACTCGGCATGGTAGAAGTTTAGATGCATATTAGGGTTCTGGAACTTTTGATTGACTTTTTGTGTTTGCCTGGTCTGCTATAATTTTAGTTGTACAACACCAGCATCATCTTCTTCTTTCTTTTTATTATTGTTTTATGTTTTGAGTTGATTTTCTGGTCTTTGAATCCGAAATGATTGGTTATCTTGGAAATTGTGAACGCGCATGAACTGCCCAGTTTGTGAGTGAACATGTTAGGAACTTGTAATCCCAAGTTTGACCTAATACAACTGTTTCTGCTGTTGCACGCACAATCATCACCAAGCTCGCCTACAAGCCTGATGAGCAATGGCAAATGAAATGAAATGAAAAAAAAAAAAAAGGGAACTCCTCACAACTTACTTTGCGAGGTTCAACGAGTAAAACAGAAGTTATGGGATATAAATGTTTGTGCTGTTTTGGAGCGAGCAGTTGCACCTTAAATGATAACTAATAGAAACCTGCATTTTTACTGTCAATAGGTTCTGCTCATGATCTCTGTCTGTTCATGGATCTACGAAAACAAGATTGTTGTTGTTCTACCTCTACCATGTGTTATTCTTATTATAAAGACTAAATAACCTTGATAAATGTCTTAATTACTCTATAATTTTAACTTCTATTGATTTCCTTTTAAAAAAAGTAACAAGAAGAGACTAAAAACACTACACACACAAAAAAAAAAAAAAAAAAAAAAAAAACAATATTTTTACGGTTCTATTTTATCTTTGCATTTGGTTCAAATTTTTTATTTTATAACATATATTTTCTAAAATAATATATTTTAGAGGATCGGACTTGCCAAATAGTGATTAATATCTATAATTATTAATTTTTTTAGTTCCTAATATATACCTTTAATATTGACGTTTAATACATCACAATATTAAAATACTAGTAATAATTTATGATTTATAATAAATTACATTTGGGACCCGAAAAAATTAGAACCATGATTGATTAACTTATTCATTAATTCTACAAAATCTACTAATTTAATATTAAGTTTGTTAGAACAAAAATTACATGATTTGTAAGTTTAGAAAATAATTAATATTTATGTAAAATCTCCTATTTTTCTTGTATATTCTCATTTAAAAAAAAATACAAAGAAGATTGATTTTAAATTGAATTATTTTTTATATTGTAATAATAGAAGAAATATATTTAATCAAGCTATTTTATCCATTATCAGGTAGTTGTCCACGTGTTGCCGTGAAAAACTTTTTGGAGCTGACCTGGTATGATCTTATCGACTTGACAAGTCCACTTGCTGCTCGAACAGCCTAGCCAAAACTTAATTTAACTTCTTATAAAAAATTAAAACGACATCATTATGACCTTTGTTTTTAATATTAAACAGTGATATTTTGGATTGACTTGATTTAACTTGGGTTAACTTGTTTGATTTGCTACTTAGATTATAGACCCAACCAAATTTAATAACTCTTGCCTTTTAAAAATTTATTTTTTAGAAATAACTATTGCTTTTTAGAATCTATTTTTTATTAATTAAATGATGGCACAAATAAATATTGGAAAGACAACATTTAAATTATGGAGGAGAAAAAGTTTTTCATCAAAATTATCTTTTCTGATTCATGTAATTTTATTTTTTCAACAAAATAACTTTTTACTTTTTAGTTGGCAGCATGCTTCATTGAATAAAAACAATAGCAATTAGAAAAAAAAATATCTGGAAAAAATTAAAACGAGTTGAACTAAAAAGGAAAAAACATATATTTTTAATTAAAAACCTAATTTTCTTATTCATGCATTTCTTTCTATTTTAAGAAAAACATGTAAAAAAAAATTTACGAGAAACATTATTTTTAAGTAAAAATTTATTATGATTGTTAAAAAAAAAACTTCAATTAAAAGCTTAAAATATTTGAATCAATCATTTTTACACACTTGTATTAAAAGCCTACAATTAATTTTTTTTATGATATATTTAAAGGAAAATATTATCATCATTAAACCCTTCTCGTCAAGAGGAATTTATTGACACTAGATTAGTCTTTTTAGTAGTGGCCAATAAATCATATTATCTCTCTTGCCTCTAAAATTTCAAGAATAAAAATATAAAATAAATAAAGTTTTAGACTAAAATATACGTTTCTAGGCCCCAAAAAATACTCTTTGTTTTTATGCTAAAGTTGGTACATATTGTTTCAATTTTTTCCAAAATGATAAAATTAATTTTTATTGTAAAAAATTGAACATGGCATGATATTTTTTGATACCATAATAAAATATAGTAAATAAATCAAAATAAATTAAAAATATAATATGGGAGTCGAAAATTGAAAAGAGAATTTAGCATCCGAAATGAATAGTTGTCAAAAGGACAAAAGGAGGGGCTACATTCATACGTAGTGTAGCAATCCACGTCGCTCCTGTGTCTGACGCCACAACAATTGAAACAGCAAAAGACCCTCCTCATTAGTTCATTGTATAATATAATAATAAATCATGGAGGAGGAATAACAAGACATCAGGAATTCTAGCAATAAGGTATATCTTCTAAATAAATACATCCACAATTCTAGCAATAAGGTATATCTTTTCAATAAATATTACAAGCTATTAGTAGTTATGACACTACCCTTTACTATTCTAATGCTCAAGGCCCTAATTTACAGCGGGAATTCAAATGGTTTTGTTTTGGTACTGTGACATGTCTTCAAGTGTTCATGAGAATGCTAAAAGGCATTTTTAGGTTTTTGGCAGGCAAAATAATCGCCATAGAGCTCGCACATTCATTAATGGCTTATTTTATTATTTCTCTTGCTTTTGGCCCAAAATTGCCTGCCTGCTCGCTACCGAATTCCTGCTTTCAAGTCGCATAGAAGAAGCTCCCTGATATGGTCGATTGCTTAACTCTGTGTGTGTGTGTGTGTGTGTGTGTGTGTGTGTACACATACATCCAGATACGGCTGTCCACGGTATAAAACCCAAGAGAAAAAAAGAACGATTTACAAGTGCTCTCAAGAGTGAAGAGAGACGAATGGTGAGTAAACCAGAGAACTATATATCCATCCACCTATAGATATACTAGTTCAGTGCTACATTGATCCCTCTATCCCACTACAAAATTAATACATTTACACCCTATGTTTTCCCTGAAAAAAACTTACTTGACATGCTTAGAAATCTGTCGGGTTTTTAACAGAGTATCTCCCCCTCTTCTCCATCTCCATCCAGAAACTCCCCACCATCCTCATCTTCAATGTCATCTTTCATAAACAAACCCAACCGCTCAAGCGGGCTACCGATGCAAGCTCCAATTTCTCCCTTTTTTACCACTTCCATCTTTCCACTGCCAAAACGGAAATCAAATGATATTGAACAGCCACAGAGCCTCTCCAGTTCTCTTTGGATATCTAGGTTCTGTTCAATCTCAACAGTCTTTTCCATCTGCAGTGGCAACCAAAATCAACAGGTAAGAGGCAATTTAAAGTAACATCAATCAGGAGGATCCACGAATACAAGTTCAATTGTGAAAATCAATTAGCAAGTAAACCTTTTGTAGCGCAATTCGAGCAGCTTCTCTTTCCCTCTCCCGTTGCATTTTCAGTTCCATCTCTTCCCTCCTTCGAGAGGCAGCTTCAGCAGCTCGGATTTGTGCTTCAATCCAAGACTTCTCTATATTGTCATGAAATCAAAGTCCACAATTAAAACAAAATATGGGACACTGGCATGAACAAAAAAAGATCGACAAGCCATGTAATAGACAGAGATCAATCTTAGAAATAGAAAACATGTGAATTCACATACCATACGCGTGATCCCACACAAAATAAAATTGGAAAAATTGGACACCGTACCAACACAGACAAATAATATAATCATCTAATTTCAAGAATAACAATGACAAAAATTGGAAAAATTTGACACCAGCCCAACATGCCCATCACAAAGTTAACCATGCCTGAATGCTGAATATCAATAACCAGGACAATTATGTTGAACATTTTTTTCTTTTGATTGTTAATATGATATATAAGGACCCACTACCATGTTTGTGTACGATTCTAACAAGGAATACCTGATATAGCATATTTAGGAAGACAATAAGTGACCTAAATTACCTTCCCGCTGCCGCCTTTCCAATCTTTCCTTCTCCTGCCGCATCTTCATTGGATCAGCTTTATCACCCTAACAATAAGAAAGACCAAATGAAAAATCAGGCACCTGTACCATTGGCTACCCTCATTTCACAGTAAAGAGTCAAAATTCAACAACACCTCAGACTGCCACACAAAGAAAAAGGCTTACATCATGAAGCGGTGCCTTATTTTGAGCTTTTAAAATAGTATCTGCAAATCGATGTTTTATTGTTGCATAACGGAGAGCTTTAGTTGGAGACAACGGAACATCAAAGAGAGAGCTCCAGTCTAACAAACAAAAGCAAAATTTAAAAAAAAAATCAGAATTAAAATCAGGTTAAAACACCAGCACCAGCACTTAATTCAATTACATGAAAGCCAACCTTCTCCAGATGCTGCATCTGCGGCCGGAGTTGTAAGCTGGGAACTGGGACATATATTTTCATCATCCAAAGCACTAACAGCCCCTACATATCAGTTGGAACAGCATTACAGATGTCAGGTAACCATATGGTATGCATTTTAATATTACAAATACCAAAAACAAGTTTTCTCACCATCAGAATCTGGATCTGATTTGCTCATCTGTGGTACAGGCATGCTTTTTTCCTGGAAAAATAACTGACAAGCATGCTTGATCAGACATTGCAGAAAATTGAATTTTGACCAACACTGGATCATGATGGACATGTTACCATACCGGTTTGGAGGTATCAGTGCTACATGCACGCTGATCTCTCCCTGATGATCTCTCAGATGATATATCTAAGCCAAGGAAAAACATACAATGGTCAGAAATAATAGGTAACAAAACCATGGCAAGGGAAAAAAATAAAGTTAGCTATCCACCTGAGTTTGTATGGTTTGAATCACTTTGGAGCCTGCATTGACAAGTATTACTGCCACAGCTACTACAGTTTGAGGCAACTGGGATCAACAATGGCTTCACATTCTTAGAGACGCATGCATGTCTTCCACCACCATCAGTGCCTATAACACTACTCTGCCACTTCACACCTTTGTAAGAACTTGGCACGTGAGACTTGCACACCCCTGCTGGTTTAGTAGGCTTTGCCTATAAACAAAGCAGAAATATATAAACTTCAACTACAAAGATTTTGAAAATATATAAATATACATTAGAAAGTCAAAGTACTTAGAACATAGCAGACTTCAATTACTAAAAAACTGCAAAAATATATAATACAATAGCCAAAACACATGGGTCAGATATATATACAGCAATCAGAGGTTTCTAGTTAGAGCTGTATTCTAATTTTTCATTACAGATCCAATCCATCCTAAATCTAAAGGAATGACTTACTTCCAAAACAACACTTGCATTGGATGAGCACCTTATCACCTTTTCTTCAGATGGTTTTGACTTCTTTGGCAAAGCATTGCTGTGCAGAGGAGGTGTTCTGGGACAATTCGGTCTGGAATCAATGATTTGTGTTGTCTGTCCACTTATAATCTTTCCACTTCCAAACTTAGGTCCTTCATGATTCCATTTATCCTCTAAAGCTTTCCAACTTGTCTCAAAAATCCCATTCAGTTCCTCTGCCATTTTATGGACATTATTTGTCGGAGGATTATACAGCATGGCATTTGAAAAGGTCAGTCTGATATCATCTGCAAACTCCTTGATGCTAGCATAACAATTCTTTCCCAGCTTAGACTTTACTGTTCCTAGATCCATGGGAATTGATATAATAGAGAAATAATCAGGAATATTCAGTGCTACTGGATCCACAGGCTTATTGAAAACCCAGCCAGCTGGATGAACCATCAGTGATTTTAGAAGGGCAGAACACTGTTGTGTCACTGCACGGTCCATCTTCAGCCTCTTCTGCTGTTTACACTCTATCATCTTTGGTGGTCCACGCTTCCTAGAACCTGACACAGAAGATTTCTGCTTCACAATTTCTGATTTACTTGTCTGAGAACCAGGATTCTCACTCACAGAAACACTGCAACTACGTTCAGCAGCAAGCAACTTTTTCCCAGGAATAACTTCTATTCTTTGGGAAGCAATCTTAATTGTCAACTTCTTCATCACTACACTCCCAGCAGCAATCATTGTGATGAGCTGAAAGCACCTGAGAGGAGTAACCTCAGATTTCCAGCTTACCAGGCACCACCAAAATTATATGACCAGCAGCACTGTGCCAAGCAGTGCCCTAACGTCAACAAAACCAACATGCATAAGCAAGGGAAAAGTATACAACCCTGCATAAGTTTCAAAACAAATACGGAAGGCCCAGAAAAGGGAAAAAAAAATGTAGATTTAAATGAAAGAAACCAGCAACGCAGGCGAGCCACGAAAAACCCTCAAGTCAAATATCAAACAGAAAAAAATATTTATATATATATTCAATTCAAACTCGCATCACACACACAAAGTTTTAATGTTCTTCGCATTGCATTAAATCACAACAACAGTTATTTTACCATTAACTTAATTCACAAAAGCAAAGTATAAACACGAAAACCAACAGAGAACAAGATTGGGGTTTCCAGAATTTGAAATCGAATAAGAAAAGCAATCAAACAAAAAAACCCAGATATCGATATCCAAAAAATAACCCTAAAGTCCGATGAGTCTAGCGCAAAAAAAGATAAATAAAACAAAATCCGAAATCACAATTCAACAGTTAGATATTAGGATTTAAAGAAAGACTTACCAGGATCCAAAAGGGTAGATCACAGGCTGCTCTGGAAGAAGATTTGACTGCAAGAAGGGCAAGAGGCAAGGTAGTTTTGTAGGGCAGTGTCTACTTGAGAGTGAGCTCTCTCGCTCTCGCTCACGCTCTGTAATCTATTTTAGGGTTTTTTCTTTTTCTTTTTTTTTTTATTTTTTCTTTTGTCTCTCTCTCTCTCTGTTTGGCTTTATTTATACTACTGGCCTACTGGGAGTTGGAGTAGGAGATCCAAGTAGCATAACCGCGTATTGTTGTAATGACGCTTTTGTCCTCGTTAAGGTCCGTCGCGGTTTTAATTTTAGTAGCGTTTCTTTTTTCTTTTGGTTTAGATGATGTACTTGTTGGTAATTCTAGAAATTTGTGTTAAATAGAAAATACGATAATTGAGTTTTTTATTTATTAATTACAAAATCGGGCGGGAGTGAATATTTATAATTATAATTATATGTAAATAGAAAACGTCAGGGGAATTCATTGGGTAAAACGCACTATGTTCACAATGCTTTTTTTGCATCTATTTTTTTTAATAATTTAACCCTTATTAGACTTGTAGATTAATTTAGGCTAACTTATCATGATGAGATTGAAAAACAAATGTTTAAAATGAAAAATATAGAGAAAGTGGGTGGTTTATTTAATATTTGCGGTGAAATATCTATTTTACTTTTAAAAACTAAACCAAGAAACGCATTGTTAGGGACATAAGGTCTTTTTGTTTTTTCTTAAAACAGTATAATTACCAAAGTAATCTTATAGGCAAAAAAATAATTTTATGTTCAGGGGTTTCATGGTAATTTTGCTTTTTGTTGCATAGTAAAATGATGAACATACCCTCATGAAAAAAAACTAAAACCATCTTGTAGGTGTATTTTATTCTTTCTATCTTGGTTTTTTTGTTATATTTAGAAATAATAAGGGACATTTTTATATTTTAATAATAAAAATATGAAAAAAATTGATGGCGTGTGTCACTCATGCGCCAATGAGAGGGTGTTGCTTGCATCCTTTGGGTGACGTGTGTGGTTGCGATTGGTGGTTGAATACTGCTTTCCATGACGACATTAGAATCATCACCACGTCCTCTTGCATTTAGTATAATGCGTATAGACAGCAGGTGGTTGGTTCATAGCTGATGAACATTTTTTTTTTCTATTTTCTCTCTGCTCTCCTAAAAAGTACACAATGGTCCTTTTTTTGTTTGGTATTTTAATTTTAATTCCAATTATTTTTTTTATTTCTGATTTTTTGTGCTTAGCTCTTTTATAAAAGTTTTATTTGTTTTTCAATTTAGTCTTCCCATTACAATTTCTTATATATTATTTTGTCCAATTTGGTCCTTATTCTTTTGGTTTCTATATTTTTTTTCATTTGCTTTTTTATTAAAGTTTTATTAGTTTTCAATTTCATCATTCAATCAAAGTTTATTGTATATTATTTTTTCTAATCCGGTCTTTTTTTTTGTTAAAGTTATTTTTCTTTCAATTTAACCCTCTAATAAAAAAAATTTGGTTGCCCTCCAGTTTATTTTTTTCATTTTTATTTCCACTCTCATTCTTTTAATTATATTTTTTTTGTTTTGGATTTTTTTGTGTAATTGATTTTTTTTCCTTGTTTAATCTTTTAGCGTTTGATTTGTTGGGGATTGGACTTCACGATCTTTCCATTAATGGTGATTCTGATCTAATGACTTGGGTCATGGGTTTGAAAAGTTAATGTAGATTAACATCCTTTTTTTAACTCCTTTTCTTTTTCGATTTCATCGTTTGATATTAGTTTTTTTTCTAATATTAGCTTTGTGGTTTTTTTCAATTTATTTTTTATATGGTTATCTCAATCTTATAACCCGTGTCACGGGTTTTGCAAGTTAACTCAAGTTTTCTTGCCTCTTACTACCGATATTATATGTCTATCATGCTACCTCAGGTTGACTTGGCCTTTTTTTTTCTAGATGATATTTATAATGTGTGCAACCTTACATAATATTTTTTTTCTTTTGTTTTATTCAATCAATTCCACGTGTGTCTGTTCCTATTATTGTTTGATTTTAAAAAAATTCATTTTGATAAAAAAATTCCATAAACACAACTGGATAAATGTCACATATTACGATATCAAACATCTTAATCTATATTTATCACTTGATTTTTCCAATTTATTTTTTATTTATCGTTAATGGTTCTATCTTTATTTATTTACACATATAATTCTTGATTTATTTAATAAGATATTTGCATGAGATTTTAAGATTTACACTCAAAAGAAAAAATATACAACCCACGACATGGCACAGGTTAACTAGTACATGTTATATATTGGGTTAGGTTAGTTCAAGCAATGGTTATCTTATGTTGTTTAAAATCAGGATTTATGAAAGAACGAATAAAAAAAGTTGATGATGGGATGGGATGGGCACGAGTGAATTTATCCAAAATTTTAATTTTAATGGAGAAAAAAAAACAAAAACAAAGATGGTTCGTAACTAATGTGGCTTAAAGGTATTAATGAGTTCCTAATTGATGGTTCGTCTATAACTTGAAACAAAAATTTACGCTCATGAATAAATATAGTATTTTGAATTTATTTTGGGCTCGTATATACAAATAAATTATTGTGGAAAAAATTCATATAGGTGACCTGACAAGGTTCACCTTTCATGGAAGGCGAAAGAGTTTACCACAACTCGTATATTATGGTGAAAAATACTCCCAATTAAAATTGGTAAATATCTGAAAAAATTCTCAGAATTTTCTAATCAACTCCTAGTATTTAAATACCAGCTTACTTGTAAGTCTATTATTCATATCAAAATGTTAACCATTAATTCTTAGAAGAAAAAAAATTAGGATTTTCAAATATTGTCTAAGTTCTCATGGATTCAATAAATCAGTTATTAAATCAAAAAATTACATGCAAAGATATTTTTGAATTTTTGTGTATATAAAAAAATATTAAATCATACCATGTATTTTTTTTATATTTTTTAATCCAAAATATGATTTTTATTTTTTTGAGAGATTTGGTTATATGTACACCAAATAAAACACATTTTTTGTATTTTTTGAAATGAGAGTTTTTAGAAATTGTGCAACTTTTTTGAGATTTTGACGAAAAGAAAGTATTTTAATACTAAGACAACATATTACAATATAAGTTTACAGTCCCAATATTAAATAAAATTACTGAAAAAAATGCGAAAGACCTATAAATAATTTTAAATTGGTCTTTGAAAATTTTTAGAAGTATTTTGGAATTTATTTGGAGACTATTTGGAAAAAAAACCATTTTTTATTCAATGCAAAATTGTCAAAAATAGGTTTAAGGGTGTGTTTGCCGTGTTTGCCAAACAACCCCTTAGGCCAAAAATTCCTCAACAAAAAAAGTAACCAACCAAACAAAACCTTAGTACCTGACCGAGAATAAAATCAATCGGGTTAACTCGAAAACACTGGTTTAACCTTGAATTGAATAGAAAACCATGATTTGACCCGAAACTAAAGCAAAACAAACAATTAAACTAAAAACATAAAATTTTCTAACAAAAATAAATCAAACACCAAGAACGTGAAAAACATGATAAACATTCAAATCGAAACCCAACAAACACAAATCACAAATAAATTTTTTTTTCATACAATCAAAGGCAAAGGCAAGGTTTTGTTTATAATCATGTGTGGATAAAAAATCAAGCATCCATTTTCTTCGATTAACACTCAAATGTCACGATTTGATCAAAATATATTTGGTTAATCGAAAGAACCCTAAAATCTAAATGGATGAATACATGTTATTGGTGCGTTTTAACCCTAGATTATTTGCTAAAATGACAAAGTAACATGTATGTGCTAGGAATTAACCTAAAATAGCTCAAAAACAAGAGGGGCAAAGTTCACGCGATGAACATAAACCCAAAATCTAGACAATTTCTAGAAATTAAAGAACTAATGCCAAAAACCCAAATTTGGCCTTCTAGGCCTTTAAACACACTACTTTTGGTCCTCACAAACTACATTATCAATACCAAGCATAGTTGAATCCAAAGAACTAACAAAAAATATCAAATCATCACAAACATGAATTAAATTCCAACTTCATAACTGCAACCTCAATAACAACCAACAAAAACATCGAATTTCAATTCAAAATTGACTCTTTAAACACTTGGAACCTAAATCATGCTCAGAAACCAAGAACATACACTAACAAAAATAGAAAAAGGCATCAAACACTCACTGTCAACTTTTAGCAGAATCCAAAACTACCATATTTTATCAAAATCAGTCACAAACATATTGTCTTGACACTTAATAACATCAACACCAACTCCAAACAAGATTTAAACAATAAAATTGTTTTACACATCAATCAAAATAAAACTCGAAAACATTATAACACTAAAACAAGTTTAAAAAACATCAAAAGATGTTTAAATATTAATAAAGCATGAATGAACATGTCACATGGACTTCACCTTTGAGTTGTTACATGACTATACCTTTTTCAAGCTTATTGACTATAGGCTGATATTTTTTCTTCTATTTTCCTTCATTCTTTTCCTTTCACTCCTTTTTTTTCCAAACCTTATTAGACCTTTTATATTAGGCTTTTGAAGCTTCACAATAGGTTCTATTAACAGAGTATTTCCCCACGTTTTTCCTCTCTCTTTTTTCTCCTCTAATTTTCAGGGGTATTTATTGGGTTTTTCTAGGTTTTTTGGTGGATTCTCTCAAAGATTGACCCCTTAGCACTTTGATCAAAGCGAGAGGGTTCTGGACAAAAGTTAATAGTTGAAAGCTCTTGTACTAGGCTGATTTTGCAATTATGGTTTCGGTTTTAAGGGTATTTAGTGGTTTTGCTAGACTTGGAGGGTAAGAAGCTATTTCTGGCCTTTCGATCTTGAGGGGAAGGTTTTAAAGCCATTGATAAGAACCTTTTTTTTTCCTTACCTGAGTATCCTCACACCCTTTTAAAGGGTGAGACTAGTCTCATTCGGGGTTTGTGGCTGCCCCTCCCAATAAGTGCGCTTCCTGGGATCGAACTTGTGTTCTCACCCTTACAGGGATATAGTAGTGCCTTAACCGCTAGACCAACACTTCATTGGTATTGATAAGAACCCTTTGAGAAGCTTTAAGTGTGAACACATGAAAAAAATTATGGTTTTTGAAAAACAAGTATAACGGTCAAAGCTGGCTAGGTTGACCATTTTTTAGGCTTCGTTGGAGCAACTCTAATGTGAACGTCATCGGAAACCACATGAAGTTGGTAGAAGAGATGCACACCTTTCATTTGGATCTAACCTTACTTAATTTAGAGGTCTGTATCTTCATATTCATTCATTCAAAGGTGCTAACTTGATCAACCCTGAATCTAAAAATATAAGGAAGCTGATCAGGGACAAGATATTGGAGACTTCTATGGAAGTATTAGGGTGTATACGTTCAATTTAATAGGCATGGGGTTCTAAATAGGGTGTTTGCCAATTAAATGGTGGTGGTTATAGCCCCTGAGGTGGTCGGAGATGCCACATTTATTTGCTAAAAGATGTTCACTCGATCATCCAAAATTGCCAATGAATGAGATGAACAATAGGTGAACAACACGTCGTCTAAGTTAAACCATAGAAATTAGGGCCTTTTAATTTTATATTTGGCCAATTTTAATTGTTCCTTACTCTTCAAATTCCTTTTAATTGCACCCATAATTATCTCCTAACTTTTAATTGCATGGAATTGCACCCCTGTCAAATACAAATATCAACCTCAGAGATCAGCGCCTTTTACAAACGAGTCCTTGGTTTTCAATTTTTTTCAATTTCATCTTTAATTGACCACCAAAATTTCAATTCCTTTCAATTTGGCCCATGATTTGACAAATTTCTACCCCAGAAAATTGCATGTCACTTACAAGTTGGTCCTTGATCTAGGGAATCTGCAAGTCCTTAATTGCTTTCAAACTCTATTTTTTTCACAATAATTTGACCAATTAAAACGTCCAAAGTCTAATTTCAATCCCCAAACTTCAATTTCTTCTAATCAATACCCAAATTGACTTCAAAAACTGATTTTCCTTACAAACAAGTCCTCAATAAAATTAATTAAGCCTTCTAAAATTCTAATTGAGTCCTTAACCATCCAAATTTATATTTCTTTACCCCAAATAAAAATATTTTCACCAATTAGGTCTTTTGTCAATCAGAATTAAGTTGCTAATTTTGTTAATCTTATACATTTTGGTCCTTCAACTTTTTCACTTATCATCGTGGTCCTCCACTACCAATATTGGATTATCTTCTAGGCTTTCTTCATGTATAATTGTATATCCTATTATGTATGTGTGTGTATTATGTGGTCAAAAATGGATAACAACAATAATAATTATAATCTGAACAGTAATCTTAAATGAATAGTCTAGATAGACTAAAAATTGGTAAATTTCTACCTTGCTAGAAAAGTTGTTTTGATGGGAGACTTGAGCCAGTAATGATTATAAGAAGGAAATTTGAATGTGCATATTTGTGCGGGTGAGTTACTAAAATTTGCTTTTGTTTAGAGAACAAAGGAAAATGAATAGAAAAAAAAGTAAAACAAGAATTTAATTGAAAATGAATGTTAAATTGATGAAAGTAAACTTAAAATAATATCATGTGGAATGAGAATGAAAAGGAAGAATAATGTGGTATACTTGTTGATACAAAAGAGGCCACAAGAGCTATGTAGCAACAGGGAGGTACTACTCGAGCTCTAACAATAGGTAGGTGTCATACACCTTGTCATTTTCTTCCTTAATCTGTCATTGTATTATGCTGGAAATGTTCTATTATATCATATTTAAATTATGGTTTTTGACAAAGAAATTAGTTTCCTAGTAATAGGACTAATGTCTGGTAATGAGACTAATGCTCAGTAATGGGTGGAGGAATTAGTTTCTAGATAATTGTATTAATGCCTGATAAAGGGAGAATAAATTAATTTCCTGATGATGGGACAAACAAGAAACCTCAATGTGGTGAATGAATAATGTAGATGAATAGATGGATTATGTTGATAAATAATTGAGGAATAATTGACAATGACGACCTATAATTTAAATGCAATATTTTATTTGTTCTATTTGCTTTAGTAATTTACATGTCATAAGGTTAATTGATATTTATAAATTAAATATAGGTACCTCACAACCTTGAATAGGATGACAAATATTTATAGGACAACCTTTGATCAAAACTTGTATTAAATGCACCTTTTGTTTTGTAATGAGTTATGTATTTAAGTATTAATTATACCAAGGTTTATGTAATTTGAACTCAACTTAATCAAGTAAACTTATAATGCCATATTAGTTCTTTTATCGTATCCTAGATAATTAGTGTGTGATTAGTTAAAGATTTGAATATTTTGTATTGATAATTATATGCATGTGGTGAACCATAATAAAATATGATGAATGTGATGTGTGAAGTTGTGATGAGATGAGTCCAGGATGATTGAAATGTGAATTGGTTGAATATTGAAGTGTAACAAGTCTTTGTCGATAACTTCGGATCTCCCGGTATAAAAGAGACTCTGCTGAAATTTCGATATATATCCAAAGAAAAAAAATCACTCTAAAAGTTGTAATATTCATGAGAAATTAAGTAATGATTGCATGTGTTTATGAAGAATGTTATAGTTGGTATCAAAGCCTTGGTATGGGTTCAGGAACTATTATGAAAATTTTTATATGTTGAATTGTTTGAGGATGGTTCGTATGAGATATGGCACTATGATAGACCCCTCTTGAGCGAGGATGAGAGATCGGGATGTAGATCTTGAGAAGAGTCAGAGGAGGATCCCCTAGCTGATATTGTCTCTTATGCGCCATCGACTTCCATTTAGAAGATATGGGATGGATCAGTTAGACTCCTAGATGATACCACTTCCAGACAAGCTTGGGTATCACTTATGAGAGCCCCTGCTTTGTATACTAACCCTATTTTTATTGCACAAATAGTGAGGTTAATAATGGAAAATATTAATAATGTCCTGACCCTTGCAGCCCAGTAGCCTTAGTAGTGCCACCATCTCCAGTGGTCATGACACCTACAAACAATATAGTTGCCTTGATATAAATTGTAAAGAGCATGAAAGAGATGAGCTATGAGCCTTTCCTAGGGGATTAGGATGTAAAAAATTACTGGCAGATGAATTAGAAAGATAGAGAAAACTCTAATTTAGATAAAGGTGCCAGATGAATTGATGGTAGATATGACATGTAACTGTTGTCTGATATAGCATGGTTATGGTGGGAGACAATACAGTTGAGGAGGGACACCGGGTTATGGACGTGGGGTGATTTTAGAGTTAATTTTGAAAATCAAGTTTACTCTAGATATCACCGAAAAATGAAGAAACATAAGTTTTTAACATTAACATGATGACATGTCAGTGCTTGAGTATGAAAAGAGATTACACGACCTCTCTATAATTGCCTTGTATCATGTTTCTACTTCATAGGTATACTTCATTTCATGGCACCTTATACACTACAATGTTAGTATCTAAACCAAACATATCTGCGTAGGATCAAACAAACACATCGACATACTCGTGTAGTAGTGAGATCAAGTTTTCCCTTTATCTAGTAGTTATTAGAGTCCCTATTTTCAATTATCTTTCATACTAACATTAATTGTCTCTAATTCTTTTTTTTTTTCTGGTTTCCAAGCTCACTCTGATTGTTCTACTAGCTTAGCAAATTCTTTTACATCATCCTCTTCCCATTCATTTTCTTCCATTGCAATTGTGTAGTCATCAAAATTTGGCCATTCATTCTCAGTGAAATGTGCTCGTGATTTTATGGATGATCCGCTTTCAGATTTCCTGAAAGCGGAAGGTGTTTTAGTGTAAGTATGTATTTTGCAAAGATAAAAGGGTGGAAAAAATTGCAAAAATACATGATCTCATTGATAAAAAAGAAAGGCTCAACTACAACAAAAACCATATATTAACTTTCCCATGAAACTCTTTACAGATGTTTCTTCTACGATGTGAACAATTACTAGTAGTAACAACTCTTCTCCTTCCATAGTCTTTCCTTTCTCACTACAGCTCTTAACCTTACTGCTATCATGTTCCAATATGTTGATGCCTATAATAGTCAAGCCTTGGGTAGAGACATTCATCATATCTTCAGAGTGCATTACACAAGCAGCCTTAGGGAATGATACTTAAATTAGAGGGATGGCAATCTCTTCCTCTTTTCTCGTTTAATATTGGCAACTCTTTAATAGTCTCTCTTTTAAGGCTTAAAGTCAAGCACAAATCTCTTATTTGTAGTCTTCAACCGTATCAGACTTATCCTCTCAAGATTTTAAGAGATAGAATCATACTAGAAAAGAAATCTGTGCCTTAAGAAATATTTGGCCACCATTCTTGTGGCTTCAAAAATTACCAGTTTTCTCAATACCGTGTCTTTTGGCACCCATTTTGTATTAACAATTTCAAAAGCATGAAAATTTCCATCTTTGCTCCGCTCCCTTTGACTTTATATAGGGAACCGTCGCGTTCTATACCATTGATAAGGTCTCTTCGGCCTTAACTATTACCAATGTTCCATTCATAATATACTTCAAACACTGATGCAAGGATGATGTCATGGTGCCAGCGGCGTGTATCCAAGGCCTTCCTAATAACATGTTGTGTGATGTTCATCACTTATAAGGTTACTAAAAACACTTGCGGGGATAACTTTATTTCAATGGTCCCCACCACTTGCCTTAGGAAACTATCATAAGCCCTAACTATTATGGTGTTTTGCAGCATATGTGTTGAATCAACTGACATTTCATCTAGCACATACTTTGGGAGTACATTTAAAGCTAAATTGTTGTCCACCAATACTTTGCCAATGGTGCAATCCTTGCACCTCGTAGTGATGTACAGAGGTTTATTATGACTCGTTCCTCTAACATCGAGCTTGTCTTTAGTGATGTATAGGTAATTTGTCGCATTGATTCTTTTGACTAGATACTTCATAGTCCTTTGGGTCATGTTCTGGGGCACATATGCCTCGTTCAATACTTTCTGCAGTGTATTGCAATGTGGCTCAGAACTTAGGATAAGAGACATCAGGGATATCCTGGCAGGGATTTTCTTCAGCTGATTTACCACACTATACTCACTATGCTTCATCAGCTTCAGGAGTTCACCGATTTTTTTCTCACTCGTAAGTTTTTTTTATTTACATCTCTTTGATGGCATCTACAACCTCTTTGCCTTTAGCTTTTCATTTCATTTCTAGTTCTTTATGTGTAAAGCACCTACCATTTCAAGTTAATCCATCAATCTTAGTCTGAAACATAGGAGCATGACCCTCAATATTGGGAGAATTTTTGTAATTATAAGGCAATGCATTATAGTTCCCATTATAGGTAACGACATGCCTTGTTAGGACGAGCTTCGATGGATTGTTCTCGGTATGTTGAAGCCTACACATTTATGCTTTCTTCCCTTGAAAACTTATCATGCCTACGGTATCATCATTTTCCTCATTCTCTATTTGTAACAGACCACAAGTCATCATTTGTATTAGCTTATGGTGAAACTGTTCACATTCATCAATGTCATGTCCTATTACTTCGTAGAACCTATAAAAATTATCACTCTTTCTTGAACCTGATTCATTTTTTATTGGCAAATAACTTACTTGCATTAACATGTCATACAACTTATCCATGATTACCCTTAAAAGCTTCTCTTTCTTTCTTCCAAACTTCACATCATTTACTCCTTTATTATTGGAAGCATGATTAGGCAAGGGGTTGAAATTGATGTTAGGGTTATCTTCAAAGGTTATTCATCTTGCTTTGAATAATTGCAAGAGCTTTCTTTTGAATGTTGAACAAGTATCAATATTGTGGCTAGGGTTATTGGCATGGTACTCATAGGTTAGGTTTGGTTTGTACCAATTGGGAAATGAGACTTCAGTGGTGGACATAGAAGAGGGGCCACATGACCCATGCTTAGCAATTTTGTATATATTTCTCCTAAGGGCTTAAGTAGAGGTGAGAGTTGTTCCTGGTTTCTTTGGTATGCTCTCGTTGGATTGTTTTCGACTTGGTTTTCTAGCGGGTTAGTATGTTGGTTTATCATAAGAGGCTTAACAGAGTTAATACTGGATATTTGAGAAAACGGGGTCTGATAGCTTTGGGTTTGGTAATTCTTCTTACCTTTATACCCTATTTCCACATTACTCACTTTAGCATTCTTTTTCCTCCTAGTAAACCCCTTCTTCTTGGTAGGTTTCAATATTCTACAAGAGGATATTCTATTCTCTCAGCAATAACAACAACATCATAAAAATGTTGGGTAGAGCTACCCATCATATGCTCATAATATGAGAACTTTAAAGTATTGGTAAATAGAGTCACCATCTCTTTCTCCAAGGTGGTTGTACATGCATTGCATTGTTTTTCCACATATAGGTGTACTTTTTTATGGTTTCCTTATTGCTTTTGTCCATCACCATTAAACTCGTTCGGTATGGAGCGATGTTAATATTGAATATGTTATTTCAATAAAACATTAGCAAGATCACTTTATTTCTTGACCCTTGTGTTATCCAAGGTTATATACCAGCTTAACACATAACCAATCAAGTTGTCTTGGAAGAAATGGATGAGCAACTTCTCATTGCATATGACTTCTACCATTTTTTTTTACAGTTGACCTCATGTGCACATTAGGGCATTTCAATCTTATATATGTGACAAATTTTAGCACCCTAAAATTCTTGAGCACCACTACATTTAACATCAGCATATCCCAACTGCTCTAACAAGATCATAGACGTCAAATTCCTCAACAACCCTCAATATTTCTTCTCGGGCAACCCACTTTTCTTGTTCGAGAAGATTGGAGGATTTAACCCCGTAGGATCCCTCCATTGTTAAATCTATTATAGTCGACACTTGAGTAAGTATATCAAGTGAGTCATTAGAATGCTTGTTGTTCCTTGTGGTCTAGTAGCAGGATTTGCCCTCAAGTTTTGTGAATCGAGGATAACTAGAGTTGTTAGCGGCGGTAACATGATTGGCTACTGACTGGATGTCCCTTCCCTAGACTACGCTCGTAGGAATTACTCGAGTAAACTAGTTATATAAGCCATATTATTTTTAACATCTTCCAACTTTTTTTGGTAGTGGGCTTCAAGGTGAGCCCTGTTTTCATTTGCTATATTTTTATGAAGCCTAGTATTATAGACTCTAGCAGGGGAACCTATATTTTAAATATCTACCATGCACATTCTATAATTTATAAATGCATATGGATTTATGATTATGCATGATGATGTATATTTGATATTGAATAGCTATACCTTAGGCTAATATATAGCCACCATTCCTATATAAACGGATAGGGTTCTGATCCTTTCATAGTTGTCGAGACAATTTAATCTGAGCCAATGCTTAATAAAATATACTCATCATAAAGAAATATTGCTCAAAAGGTTAGGTCTAAGACCTTTTCATTAATACTTGATGAAAACTTTTACATTTGAAAGCTAGTCTACTCATCATCATCGTTTATAAGAAGAAAGGCAAAACCTTTATTTTTTATGTCCCTAAGAAAAGCATTAGTCCCAACCATACTTTATTGATATCGATTGACATCCCTTTCAACCTGCTAGGCATTGTGGTGGATTCTTCAGGCATATACAGAGGCTTGGTTAACTACTCATCCATATTTCTCATGTTCTCCAAGAGTAACACGTTCCTATTCAGTTGATTATTGTTGGTGTCAATCATCTGGTTATGACACTCGAGCAGTTCGTTCTTCTCTTCCAAATGTTTTTCCTTGGCTTTTTTTTTTCCCATTGAGCTTCTTCTCTAGCAGGTTGATCTCATTTTTCTTATTATCTAAATTAGTTTTAAAGACCCCGACAGCTTTTTCTTTAGCTTTAGCTTCAACCAGCTCACTTTCCAGCATCACATGCTTCTTGTAAAGCATTTCATACTGCTCAATCTGACTTTTTAACTCAGCTTGGGTCCTTGAAGACATATCAGCCTTTTCTTGGCAATCATTGAAATTGGTTTTCAAAGCCTCTAGCTCAGTATTGGTTTGCATCCAATGTGTTCTCAATTCTCCTCGCTCTTCCTCAGTTTGGTTTCTAATTGTCTTTTCTTCTTTCAATTGCTTTTTTAAGAACATGATTTTCTTGTCCTTTTCCTCCAATTGTTGCTCTACAAACTTTCTCAATTTCTCTCAGTAAGGAGTTGCTCCTCAAAGGATATCTTGAGGGCTTTATTGGCGTCCACCTCTATTTAGAGCTTTTCCAATTGTTCTCTTAACTCTTCTTCCTTGTTAATCCTATTTCTTTTAATTGGTTCAATAGCTTGTGAAGTCTCAACTTCAAATCCAAGAGTCACGAGGATGGTGACTAATGATGGATTTATCCATTTTGGATATTTTTCACTAGTAACTGGATCTCTCAAACCATCTAATTCCTTTTTTACTAATATCAGAAGCTTCCAAACTTGGTTAATGTTCTCCACAACTTCCAAAATAGATTGGTCCTTGAATGACCTGGAGAATTGGGATAACTCAGTTGTCATTGACACATGTTATATGCCTCTAAGTTGCTTTACAACCAAAGCGGATGCATAGCTGACATATCCAGTCACTCCAATCAGAGGCATCCATTGTCTTTGCCCACAACTCATCAAGCAATTTGTTGCTCTCATCCACAGGGCTTTTCACTCCACTTCTTTTTATAGGGTTCCTTGCAATTTTACTTTCTAGTTTTCCTCGCTCAGGTCCTTCCACTCCTTTTCTTTAACTATCTCTAGTGGTTTTTAACTAAACTATTAGAAGTTGTTTAATACCAGCTTCTTGGTTTCAATATGGCTAATCAGCTGTATATACAATATTTTATTCACAACATCTCATCGATCCCTTATCAACCCTCCTACAATGGTTGAGAGCCAAGATAGTTTCTACTAGTATCACCACAATGAGATTTATCTAGTATTTTTATATACAACAAAAATTGTGGTTGCCTCTAAACTGATTATTCTAGTGAGGTTTGAAAATAAAACCAACTCGAAGATTCCTAAAACATGTATTATGTTCTTTTCTTTAACATATCTAGAGTCATTCTTTTTCCTCACGAGCACATCTTAAATCATCTTCCATTTCTAACCATTAGGACTTTCTCTAATATCTTATTATGATTTAGAACTCTGATCAATTTGGTTAATTCAATTAGCACTTTGTCACACCTTTGGTTGGAGTAAACTTTGTATATATTTTAAGGGAATTCAGTCAGTAAACCATACCCTTACAAAATAGAACACACGTCTACATTTCTAAAAGTGAAACACCGGTACTCGTGGTTCTAAAAATGTATCAAGGCTTTAGTTATTGAATTCTGCATAGACACTTTTGTGATTTCCACCATCCTCTCATATTTCTTCAAAAACCCATCCTCGTGGATGCTTTTCATGTGTGATATGAGCTTCTTCAAGTCATTTCTGGAGCAACTCACATTTCTGATGGATAGTGATTTACTATCATTCAATACCAGACAATCCTCTTCTAATAGCTATAGGGATTCAGAATCCAACCCGTATTCAACAAAGGTCATCTCTTTAATAGTGGCCATTTTATCAGTCCTAAGTCCTACAATTCAAAATGTTTTTTAGAGTTGAGCATGTCTTAATGCAATAGTGTTTAATTGTAGAACATACATCCTACAAGCAAGTTTTATGTCTTTTATGTGAGACATTGATGTAAGTACGATCTAGTCTTAAAAAAGTCTCTTGTTGTCCCAATGATTACCCTTGTGAAGGTAATATAGGGGTTTAGTAGGTAGTGGGATGGTACGTATACCAATCATTATCAGTCCAAGCACTCAACAAAAAGTTGAATGGTTTCACGAACTTAAACCCTGATTGAAAGTCATAGGGTAAGTCGTTACTCTCACACCAAACCTAGAGTTTCCAAGTGTGTGTATTCCAAAGCAATATATCACAAATGGACTAGTGATGCATGAAGATATTCATCCATATCCAATATACATGCATAAGTAGAATAAAATATGCTAAAACATAAATAAGTATATAAAAAAGTAAGCCAAATGTGAAAATTTCAACATATCAAATCACATAAAACACTCAAAGTCTGGTCCAATACTGTAAAAAATAGAAGATCCCCAGTGGAGTCGTCATTCTGTCGCACGTGCGCGCACGACATAGCAGGACATCAGGGGGTCAAGGAGTTGCCACCTAGTTTGGTTTAGGGTCACTAGGAGACCCGAGTGGACTGGTCTTATTTGAAATTCCTGGGTAAGGGGATGGTTATACCAAGAGAAGGTATTAGCACCCCCAATACACCTTACCTGAGGTAAGCTGCATTGTATGGTCTGAATGTGGCTTAAAGGCTTTGATGGATTCCTAATTGGTGGTTCGTCTATGGCTCGAAACAAAGATCTACGCTCATGAACAAAACTAGCATTTCAAATTTATTATGGGCTCGTATGCTCAAATAAATCCTTATAGGAAGAATCTATGTAGGTGCCCTGACAGGATTCACCTATCCTGGAAGGTAAAAGCGTTTTCCACAACTCGTATATTATGGTGAAAAATACTCTCAATTAAAATTAGTGAATATTCAAAAAATATCTAAGAATTTTGTAATCAATTCTTGATATTTAAATATCAGTCTAATTATAAATCCAATATTTATACCAGAATGTTGACCATTAATTTTTAGATGAAAAAAATTTAGAGTTATTGAAATAGTGATCAAATTCTTAAAAAATCTCACAAACATATTTAAATTCCCAAAAAAATATAAAGAAATAAATTCTAAAACAATGCTAAAAAAATTCTATTTTTTATGAATAAAATGCAATTTGTTTTGTAAGGATTAGATCGTATGCAACAAACAGAATTTTTTTTTTTTTTTAAGGCCATGTTTTGCAAAACTCATTTTTTAAAAAAACTAAAATTGTTAAAATAGGCTTATGAGTTATTTGCCAAACACACTCTTAAGCCAAAAGAAAACCTTTAGCAAAAACAGTGTCAGCCAAATAAGGTTTTAACCTTTTACCTGATTTTGACTCGACTGGGTTGACCCAAAACTTTTAGTTCGACTATAAACCGAACCAAAGTCCACTAGTTTCACCTGAAAAACAAACCAAAACCTATACCAGAATCCAAAATGAAATTAAACTTAAAAAAAATATAAAAACTCAGACTTTTTATCAAAACCCAAAAAAAAAAAGAACACCGAAGAACATTCATCATGAACCCAGTAATGTAGATTTCAAATTAGACCATATATAAACAAACCAAGGACATAGGCATGTTAGAAAGCATGCAACCATCAATAATCTAACATTCATGCATTTCGATTATCACTCAAACACCGTGATTTTGTCAAAATAAATTTCAGTTCAAAACTAAAACCCTAGGGTTAAAACCTACTAAGAACATGTTATTGATGCAAATAAACCCAAGATTATTGACTACTAAAGTCTCCCAAAGGATTTTGTGTAAAGAATATAACCATAACTAGTCAAATCATGGAGCTAAGACAATGTTCTTTCTAGGAACACGAAGAACACCGTCCAACAACCCAAAAATAGCCCAGAAACCCAGCACAATATCAATCCTCCAAAACTAGAATTTTTTACTTCTAAAATATGCTTTATTTGTTCTAACAAGTTACACAACCATACCTAAACAAGTTTGAATAAAAAAAAAACTAACAAATAATATCAAAATCATGCAATAGGTTTCAAATTTCAAAATTACCAACTTAAAATAGCCTAAGAAACATCAAATTTTAATTTAAAACTAACTCTTTAAATACTTGGAATCCAAACCATGCATTGGAACCAAAAACACATTAACCAGCCAAAATAAAATAAAATCAATAACTCTACTGTCAAATTTTTATATCACTATATTTTGTTTAATATAAACATCCAAGCATATTTTAAACATCTAGCAACATTAACAAATAACTCCAAATAAAATCAAACAAATAAAAAAATAATATTCTATGCAAGCTAAAACTCAAACAATAATTGTGTTACTCTTTATTTCCTTCTTTTCTATTTCCTTGTTTCCTAAATTTGTTACTCTCTAAGTTGTGGAAATCATTATGCTAGGCTCTTAAACATTCATTTAAGAGTTTTTCTATCAATCTTTTCTTCACCTTTTTCTCTCCTCCTACTCATTTTCTAGGAGTATTTATAAGATTTGTTAGGGTTTTTGATAATATATATTTACAAACTTTGATTTACAAATCCATTATACATGTTAAGATAACACCAGACAATAACTAGAGTAATCGGATTCCCTATAAATATTTGTGAACAGAATAATGTTCATATTAGATGGAAGAAAAAATATTGAACGTCAGCATCCCAACTTGCAGCAGTATCATGCGTAGGGCACAGGTTGTACGGATATCAATGCAACTAAAGGCCTCAAATAAATCCAAAACGAGCCTTAAACATATACGCCACCTAAATTAGAGGCAGTTCTAAATATCAATACTATAACAATGATGATGACAAAATAGAAATATAAAAGGAAAAAAAAATAGTAAGAAGCTTAACAATTAAACATTCAGAATGAAGGGATAGACGGTGGAGCTCTTATGTTCGAAATACATCACGATCCTCAGCCGATTAACATTTCTCTTCACATGTTTTCCAAAAGTCAGCGTCTTAGAGATGCTACTGTGGTCTTCTGGTTCTTTGGAATGTAAGCAAATTGGCTAAAATCAACGGCATTATTCGACCTTCCATGGAAAGAAAGACACATCATAGATGAAGAAATTGCGTAAATTTAATAGCACAACACAACTCAGCATTAGGACGAAATATATTACCTATTGGTACAAGTGTTCCGAATGTCTTTCAGAGGGGCTCGCAGTCCACTGGCACGAGAACCAGATGAGTTGTATCTAAATGAAGATATCACAGAAATAAAACTTTCCATTGATTTCTCTGCTATGTTGGAATAATGGCTTATATGTGAAATGTCAGATCCAAACTTCCGTTCCTCAAGTTTCGTCCCTGCTAATGTCTCCTTGAGGTGAGGATCGCAACCTTAACAGTGATGAAAAGAAAAGGCAAGAAAAAAAAAAGGGAAGGAAAGAAATGAACATGAAATGGTTTCTTTTGAGTTAAAAAATTGTTACTTTTAGAGAATGAACAAATGGTTGATGTATATTCAACACCTAACCCAATGCATACAGGTTCATCTTTTATGCCTAAAGAGTCGCAATTCACAAGTCCTTACATGAAGATACATATCATGCATGCACTCAATATGTCTGACTGTGAATCATTATTTTTCATTATGTGTATTGTTTTGAGGACTGGAATTGGAAAAGAGGTGAGGTGAGGTGTCAATCACTACAGTATATATTAACATATCATTTGGCACAACAAAGACTTGATTATTAAATTAAATAAATTTACCCGTAAAAGTATTAAATAACTTCCAGGCAATTATATCTGAATACCTTGACCTTTTATACCGCATCAGGTATTGACAAAATCTTAGTGTGTATGCGTGCTTCATTCAATATGCCTCAATGAGTATTAAGAAGCCATATTAAGCTTCCAAAAACAAAACAGAGCATTATATGATGATGACAGTTTAAATATAACAATTGCAGTTATGGGAGAGGAAAGTAGCTATCACATGTTGGCCTAAAAATTAATATAAGGCATATAATTAGTTTGATAAGCTTGATAAGTAATCAATTGACAGTTCAATGAAAAAGAAAGGTGCCTTACTCAAAAAATTGTACTTTCCATGGTTGAGTAAACTAACTTGAAATCTAATTCATCTGAGATTTCAAAAAGAACAAATGGATATGATTAATTTGTTTCTTGATTCCAATTGATATTTGGTCAGATGCCCAGTTTAAGTAGGTCTGTGTTTGAATGACATCTTGATATTGCATACCATTATACTACTGTGTCCATGCCTACCATAATATTACTGTGCAAATCCATATTGGATTTCATTTCAATGCACAAAAAGTTATTTTCAGAATGAATTCTGGAAAGCAATCTCATAAATAAGACATACCATCATCAGGAAGAGATGCATCTGTGCGCATGTGCTTCACTTCCATGTTCTGAACAATCAAAACGATGAAGGAGTCCTGGTATTAATAGATATATTTTGAAAATGAAATGGAAAAAAAAAGGTGAAAGGTGAAAGCGCCTACTCTTTGAACATTGTCATCTGGGGATGTCTTTCTTTTCATCATGATGCCATTTGAACATTTATTGTCAGAAGGGCTCTCAAGAATGAAATCTTTATAAATATTGTTGGCTGAATCATCCCTTTCTAAGAGCTTTTCTTGTTTATTGCCTTGATCATTCTCATTAACTGACTTGTGCTGGAAAAAAGAGCTCCTTATAGTGATCTCTCTGTTCCCTGTTCTATTTTCAGATCCCTCAAGGATGCTATCTTCAAACGTATCACTGGCAACATCATCCTTGACTCTGATCATTTCGTGTTTATTGTCTTGGCCATTCTTGTTCATTGACTTGTGCTGGAAGAAACGACTCCTAACAATGACCCTTTTGTTCTCTGTTCTTGTTTTCCCCTCAACAGAAATTGGAGCGTTCTCATTATTACACTCCTTTAGTAATGCTTGACAAGGTCCACGCATTGAATGACCAATTTGTTGTAGCAAAATACTTTCAGGAGGCCCCTTCTCATCCACCATGCCTTCATGTTTCAAAAATACACGTGTAAGCACTAAATGCTCACTTAACTCGACAATTTATACCTGTATGAACTATGAAGAAAGCTATTTCCTTAATCCTTACCAGGACTTGGAGACTCCATAAACTCATGAACTCCATCTGGAAAACAACTTTCCACCTGCAGGAGGAACTTCCGAAATTATAAATAAAGACAAGAAAAGGAATTCAACTGAAACCAAATCACATCAATTGAATTTATCATCTCTTATAGCATTACTCACATTGTTGCTGTGGAGGTTGTTTCTGTCACTCTTAGAGACAACTAAGGATGCTGAAGAGCAGCTGGTATTACAAGAAGCAGCCTCCTCACTACCATTATTGCTGGGACTCGAAGAAGTGTGAATCACTAGACTTGGACTTGTAGGTGACAACTGAGGTGCTCTGAAGTTTCTCTTTGCTTCCAGAGATGAAAAGCCTTGTAGCATTAAGGAAAACTAGAAAGAAATAGGATTTATGCATATAAATATATCATCTCCATCCAGAATTCCATCTTAGAAGCCTTGCCCTTTTCTACCATAACCTCAAGGCACAACATCTGTTTGCACCTCAATGCCAGACCTTTGATGGAGGTAGAACCATCACAAACAACTTAAAAAGACATCTCGTATAAACATAGAGAGAGCGGGACAGATGAGAAGCATTACAATGATTGGCCAAAAATTAAAATCCCCTGTATCTTTTACCCTTGTTTGAAAACATTCAACGGGCAACTAATCTAGTACATGATAATTGCAGTGGATTTCAGTTAAAACAAAGTATGTAATAATTTTCCAATTCACTTTCTAAAATATTCAGTATATACATATGAAAACCAAAATCATCTAGCCAACTCTTACAGAAAATTCTTTGATTGGATACAGAAGTACTTAGTCAGCAGATTCTTCTGGACAGGCAAATCTAGCTTTTTCTTTCCACTTTCCAGTTTATAATTTTTGCATTTGGGAGTTACATTAGGTACCGGCACAGAACTGCTACTTTCTCCCTGTAACTGCGGAGAAAACTAAAATTTAAGAAAAACACTGCTAGCAATATTGAGATGCTAAGTGAAGTGTTAGTTTGTTATGTTCTCTTCCTTGAGGGAAAAAAATACTCAGCAGAAAATCCCTGATAGGAAGTATCACCGCATAGAACAAGCCATAAAGAAATGCAATTGGAAATCATGTAATTGAGATGTTATAATGTCATTTTCAGAAGACAGAATAGCTCACTGAAGCCCTTCATTTCATAGTCAATTCATTGTTTTTTCTATATCTAAGTTCCTCAACTAATATCTTCACTGTTGTTAAAAAGGAAACTGTCTGTACGCCAAATTAAGTTTGGTTGACAGTTTTTTAAATGAGAAACTCCAGAGCACTGAACCAAGGGCTTATAGAATTTTACCAGTCAGAGAAGCAGGTCAAATCCTAACAGCAACAGTTGCAGATGCTCTAAATCTTTAATTCTTAGTGGACTGCATCTAGTGGATAATTTTGCATTTGCAAGTGAACATCAAGAATGCAGGCTACTCATCTGTTATAACACTTAGATTTTGTATATTTTGTTGATCTCTCTAATTTTCCTTCTCCTGATTTTGTTAATTAAGCAACATCATTGGCCATTCCACATACAATATATGTAACAACAGTAATCTACCAAAATACTATCTGAGCATTTTAGGTGTTGCAGAAATAAATAAGAGTTGCTGCTAACTACCAAAATAAGTTGACTAAATCCATGGTCTAAAAGAAGAAGCATCTACAATCTTGAAACTTGAAGAAGAGGAGAAAGAAGAGATGAAAACAAAGAAAATGTAGACAAAGAAGCTACCTGGAATGGCATTTGAGTAAACGGATCCAGATCCCCTCTTGCTATACCTGTAGCTATCTGTTGCGGTATCAATGTATTTCACATTAAGGTACAGCCCAAAGAGCTTCAAAAATAAATAAAAAGTTGAATGAATAAGAGAATAGTGACAAATTCTGTTTGAAGGATATGGGCCCAAAAATTCCAAATCATTGCCAATATTGTCAGGCAGGTCAGACAAATGTACAATATCTTTCATAGTAGGATCATAAACACGTTGATGCCTGAAAGTCAATATTGCTTTCTTGAATGATTCTTCATAAAGTGGAGGAACAGACACTGTGCTATATCTCAAATGTTTGATCACCTAAAAGGCATTGATCGTCAATTGGTATATTGCAGAAATAATAAAAATCTACTGAACAGAAATTAAAGCACTTGAGTAATAGGGAAAAAGTCACAAATGAATTCTAGCATCCAATCACAATATGATATACATCCTGCTCGTTTGCAAGGAAACTTTTCTTATTACACGCTCAATAAATTCACCTTGTCATAGCTTTTGAACTTTGTAATTAATGCATGTGCCCTTTTCAGTCCCATTCCTGGTAATGATTGTTGATAGTCACAACCACTGAAAATGCACATCTCAAGAAGCATTTCGTTTGTGAAACCCACAAAACTTATATCCTTGTTCTGTTGAAGCCTGGAATTCTGAAACTCAACTCCTTGCCCATACTTGTCCATTTTGAAAATAATCTGAATTTAGAAGGAAAGGAATGGTTAAAGCGTTTTAGGGATGAAAAGAGTGCAGGATTCAACATAAGTGTAAAAGAGCAACAATAACAAGAAGTTTTTTAGACAATCCACTGCTAAAACGACTCACTCGGTGACAGCCAAAAGGTATTAGATCAGAGTCCTCGGTGATAACTGCATCCACTTGTTTGCATACCGACAAGAAGGTCATTTGGGCATCCGCCTCATAAGGGGCCACAACATATGATACATTCTCCTGCCTTAAGACCTTTCACATGCAATCACATCAATAGAGGTGTTAATATCAGCAGAACTAAGAATAACCATGAATGAAATTGCAGATAAGATGGAGAGCTTTGCTTCCCTGAATGCTAAAAATCTGATTGCAAATAGATTTGAGAACTCGTCTTCCATGACATACAGTTTCTACCTGGATTAGTTCGTGTGCAATTGAAGGGGAAATATCAACAGCCTTCTGATAGCACTCATAAGCAGCTGCAGAATTTCCATTTGACTCATGCTCAATAGCACGCACAAGGTTCTCTTTCCTTGTCCTGCATTTGTTAGAGTGCATAACATCTCAACGTTAGTAGTTTTCATGATCACATGTTTTGGCCAGTGGAATGTCAAAACAAGTCCCAAATCCATATTAAAAGTGAGACTAAACAGTGGGATATAACCAACAAATGTTTAAAATCGATCAGGCTAAGAGGGGAAACAGTCTGGTGTCAGAACTGTAGGCCATCAAGTGAAGAAAACTTTTTTATAAGAGGAAGTGAAAAGTATAAAAGTGTCAGGAAGTGTTTTCACCAGATAGGAAACACGAAAATTAAACAGCTACAGACAGAAGACAAACATTTTCAGCTCCCCATCTATACAACCACATACCATAAGCACATAGAAAACAGAGACACTTTAAAGCATTGGTACCCAGAGAAAAACTACAGACATTACCAACTTACACTCCAAGAGAAGCAATTGTTGACAAGATTTGGAAGAAGAAAAATATTTCACTAAACCAAAGACAACAAATATAGGACTGCACAACTGACACCTGACAGTCAAAACATTCAAATAGTCAAAAGGAATACTTCTAGCCAATCTCGGCTGGAAGTATTGTTTTCAGTAAGTTTTTAAGCGCTTGAGCTTATGCATTTATAGCATTGTCAATTCGAAAGCAAAACTGAGATGTTAAAAGATATGTAACATACCTTGCACGTTTGTTCTCTTGTTCAATCTTCATTGGCAGAAGACCTCCATCAAAGACTAAAATTGGCTTAACACCATAATGCCGCAGCAAATTTACTCTGTGCATGCAATACTCAATGTGCCTAAAATACCAGACACAAAATGCAACCATTTTATAAAAACGCATAAGAAATACATAATTCTTTCACCATTTTTTCCTTGGAAGACAGCAATTAGACGTTACATATCCATTACTTGTACTTTAGCTTTCCACCAAGAATGTCAAAGAAATTTAACACCAAGTCTCTGGTGTTCCTAAATTGATTTTCAGCAGAAAATCAGAAAAGAAAAGAGCTGAAATTTCAAAAAAAAAAAAAAATCGCAATGATCCAATAAGACCAAAGCAACTTCATGGCTATATCAAGCTTTTCAATCAAAAAAAGATAACACGTTAAATCAAGAAAACCCATTACCCCAATTCAATCAAAATTGTCACCATTATTTAGATTAAAAGAAAAGGAAAAAAAGAAAAAGAAAACCCTTGCTCAGATAGGTTAAAGCTCGAAACTTTTCAACTGGGTCATTACAAAAATCGAAAATGCAGGCATAGAAAGAGGAACCTGGAAGTGGGTAATCCTTTGCAAAGCTGAGTGCTGCAAGACAAGGCACCTTTGTGAAGCCAAGAATAGGTATCAACCGCAACAGAACAGCCCTCTAATTCCTTAATATGGATTGGTACCATTATTGATTTCAAGAGAGGTAAAAGCCCTTGTATTCCCATTTTCTCTTCTGCTCTTCACCCTTGTTGACACCCCCCAAAACCCAGAATTAATTAAAAATGACGTAATTCCTTTTGCTCTGGTGTTTCAGCTATCAAAATATTCACCTTTATGCGCCTAAATGTTTTGGTGCTGGCGGGAACCTTTATTTTTGGACGTCAAAGTGTATTTTTGGGTTTTTCTGCACGACTTGTCGGTTGAGAGCAAAAAAGTGTGAACTGTGAAGTTGGAAGGGCAATTGAAATACCTGTCGTTCATTGGAGGACTTGAATGACTTGAGGGCTATGAAAACTAGGCCGGTGGCGAGCAGTGGAACTCATTAATTAAATAATACTACGTGTGAAAAAAAAATCGATAAATCAAGAAAATTAAATAAAATATTTAAAAAAATTAAATAAAAAAATTGATTATGATTAGAATATTTTAAAAAATATTTGATTCAGTTTTATAAGCTTGAAATCAAAAAATCTCAACCGAACCGAACCAGTTTAGTTAAAAATATAAAATAACCGAACCAAAAAAATCAAACCAAACCAAAACTAAGCTCGTCATAAAACCCATTAGAAAGTCCAAAAAAAATCTCAGAAAACAATATAGTTTTTGGTTTTTAATAGAAAATAACTGAACCGAACCAAAACTGGTGGGTTGGGTTTTGGTTTTGAATATAAAATAACCGAACTGAACTGAAACCGGTCGGTTGAAACCGGTTTCAGTTTTATTTCTTATATTTTACAAAATTTTAATTTATTATTTTTATAAATAAAAATCAAACCATCAGTGACTTTAATTTTAAAAAAAAAATTATTGTTATTGTTATTGTTATTTTACTGTCATTATTTTAATCACCTCTCTCTTTCTCTCTCTATCTCTCTCTCTCTCTCTCTCTATATATATATATATATATATATATCCACCATAATTAATAAAAATAATTATTTTAATCATTATTAATCCTTAAAAATAAATATTAAATTTTGATGTTCATTCCACTTTCTTTTCATTATTCAAAATACGGTAT
>Ga0307515_10002214_pt1 | contig 42684 bp, 24 predicted proteins | sample 17_EM_MG_FD_194513 | JGI IMG/M metagenome (GOLD analysis project Ga0307515, IMG submission 194513) | Populus trichocarpa ectomycorrhiza microbial communities from riparian zone in the Pacific Northwest, United States - 17_EM | ecosystem: Host-associated > Plants > Roots > Unclassified | place... | reverse complement strand
CACTTTTTTTTTTTTTGCATACTTTATTCTCAGGCTTCACACATCAAGTTCATTGAAACCGAAAAGTCGAACTTCAAAGATGTAGAAAGAAGTGCAAGTAAGGAGATTGTGCAAGATCTTGGTGATTATGTTGATGAAGCACCAGTCAGAGGAACTATATTGCTTGATGACATTTATCAAAGCTGCAACGTAGCTGTGTTGGAGCTTGCAGAATTTAAAGAGGCAAAAAACAATCCAAAATGGATTGATGCAATGAAAGAAGAGCTGAGGATGATTGAGAAGAATCAAACATGGGAATTGGTGGACATGCCGAAACACTGAAAACCTATTGGTGTAAAATGGATTGATGCAATGAAAGAAGAGCTGAGGATGATTGAGAAGAATCAAATATGGGAATTGGTGGACATGCCGAAACACTAAAAACCTATTGGTGTAAAATGGGTTTACAAAACAAAACTGAATGCAAATGGCACCATCAACAAACACAAAGCCATAATGGTAGTTAAAGGTTATGCATAGATTTTTGGTGTAGATTTTTCAGAGACCTTTGCACTAGTGGCACGACTAGACACCATTAGAATGCTACTAACAGTTGCAGCTCAAAAAGGCTGGAAAATATTTCAACTTGATGTGAAGTCTGCATTTTTAAATGGCTATCCGCAGAAGGAGATTTTCGTGGAACAACATAAAGGATTTGTTGTTGGAGGTGAAGAAGAAAAGGTTTCCTTATTGAAGAAAGCTTTATATGGATTGAAATAGGCTCCAAGAGCCTGGTATAGCAGGATTGATGAACATTTACTCAAACATGACTCTAAGAAAATTTTGAGTGAATCAACATTATACATCAGAAATTCAAATTCTGATTACATTGTGGTTTCACTCTATGTTGATGATCTATTTGTTACAGGAAACAATCCAAGAATGATAGACCAATTCAAAGCAGAAATGATGAAGGTCTTTGAAATGACAAACCTCGGTGAAATGTCTTATTTTCTTGGCATGGAAGTGCAACAAAACTAGCGTGGGATCTTTATTGGCCAACATAAATATGCCAAAAAGATTCTAAGAAAATTCAAAATGGAGGAATGCAAATCAATGAATATGCCTATAAACTTAAAAGAAAAGTTCTATAAAGAAGATAGAGCTGACAAAGTAGACGAAACAATTTACAGAAGTTTGATTGGATGTCTGATGTACCTCACAACAACAAGACCTGACATCATGCATGTTGTAAGCTTATTATCAAGATTCATGCATTGTGCAAGTGAAGTTCACTTTAAGGCTGTAAAAAGAATAGTGAGATATATCAAAGGTACACTAAATTATGACATTCAATTTAGTTGTGTTGAAAATTTTAAGTTACAAGGATATGCAGGCAGTGATTGGGCTGGCAGTTTCAATGATATGAAGAGCACTTCTGGATATTGCTTTAGTTTTGGATCAGGAATTTTCTCCTGGTGTTCTAAAAAACAAGAAATTATTGCACAGTCTATTGCAGAAGCAGAGTATGTTGCAGCAACTGCAGCTACAAATCAAGCCTAATGGCTTAGGAAGATCTTAGCAGATTTAGACATGAAGCAAAGGAAAGCTACTAAGGTTGATATTGATAATCAGGCCGCAATTGCAATATCTAACAATCCAATTTTCCATGGCAAAACGAAGCTTTTCAAGCTTAAGTATTATTTTCTGAGAGAAGTTCAGAAAAATAACAAATTACAACTGATTTATTGCAAGACAAAAGACCAACTTGCTGATATGTTAACTAAGTCCTTATCTAAAACAAGTTTTGAAACTTTAAGGGACAAAATAGACGTTTGCAACGAAAGATGCAAGGAGGAGTGTTGATGGCTGCTAAAGAAGTGGTCTTCGATGTTGAGAAGATTGAGTCAAGATTATCTCCAATAAGTTAAGAAGTTAGTTACAAATAAAGCTGTTATAGAACAACTTCTTTTTTGTTAAAATCTTATCATTATTTTTCTGAAATTTATTATCAAAACTCTTGTATAAAAAAATGATTTAATCAATAAAAAAAATATCTTTCAGTCACAATAACAACTATACTATATTGTTGGTTTTACTCTGTTATTTAGTGTCTCTGTACAGTAAAAAACAACATTCCTGCTGATCATAAGTCCCGCTTGCTTTGATGTGATCATTATTGGGACTTGATCAGCTGGCCTGCGCTGGCCGAGCAAGTGTCCCGCAATGGAATTGAGGTATGTTGTGTAGATCCTTCACCTCTTTCTATGTGGCCTAATAACTATGGTGTTTGGGCTGATGAGTTTGAGAGCTTGGGGCTTGTAGATTGTTTGGACAAAACATGGCCTATGACTTGTCATTATATTGATGAGCACAAGACGAGGCATCTAGACCGTCCATTTGACTTGGATAAAATAGTTCTTATGGATTGGAGAGATTCCCATCTGGGAAATGAACCTTATATGCGAGCTAGCAATTCAAGGCAGGCTTCCAACATTTTTGTATGTCATGCCAATTGATTCAAACTTGGTATTTTTAGAGGAGGCTTGCCTGGTTAGTAGGCCGGCATTATCTGACATGGAGGTTAAGAGTAGGATGGTAGCAAGATTAAGGCATTTAGGAATCAAAGTGAAGGATGTTATCGGGGATGAGAAAGCTTCAATTGCGATGGGGGGACCTCTACCAAAAATCCCTCCAAGTGTGATGGCTATTGGTGGGGCTTCAGGGGCAATCCACCCCTCAACTGGGTACATGGTGGCTAGAACAATGGCTTTATCCCCAGTTTTAGTAGCTGATGTTATTGTAGAGTGTCTTGGCTCAACCAGGGTGATCAGGGGAAGACCACTTTATCATAGAGTGTGGAATGGCTAGTGGCCTTTAGAGAGGAGGTGTACAAGGGAATTTTATTCTTCTGGGATGGGGACTTTTTTTAAGCTTTGATCTTAATGTAATTTGGAGGTTCTATGATGCTTTCTTCGAGTTGGATCCCTATTACTTTCAAGGGTTCCTCTCCTCAATGTTATCTCCTAGGGAGCTTGCTTCATCTGGCTTATCTTTATTTTGTAACGCCTCAAATCGATGTAGGTTTGACTTTGTTGCAAAGTGTCCTGAGCCCATGGTTAGAATGATGAGCAACTTGGCACGTGAAATAATTCGAGGATAGAAAGTTGCACTTGTTTGTTACTGAATAACAATGATTTTGGAATTTATATATCCAAAAGGAAAATGATTCTTGATTTCATTTCCCATCTCTTGCTATGCAAATCTGTAGAAATATCCTGAAATTCATTTTATCACTTTGTTGGCTATGTCTCAATTTTGGAACCCAAATTTGAATTTCAGTTGTATGATGCCATTCTTACCACTGAAAAGGACGGACCCCATACATCCTTGCGAGTTTGCCAGCAGCACTTTGTCATATATGCCTCATTGGAAAAAAATATCAGGATTTTGGAAAATAGAGCTCTTATTGCTTACAGGTGAACTGCCAAGTTTGATGTTGTTGATGCAAGAATCATCAGATTGCTATTGAGTGTCCAATTTAATGTTTTTAGAAAGTTAAAAACTTTTAAGTGACATGTAATGACGGTGAGCTTTTAACGGTCATGTTTTCCTTTACGTCAACCATTCAAACAATACAGACAGTCAGTTTATGGTAGTCTGCAAACTGGGGATGATCCTTTTCCAGGATGTAATTGCATGGTTTTAATCCAAGAGATGGGGGGTGATCAACAAGCTATCAAGTATATGCCAGAGTGATCATAAAGTGGATAATAATGACGGTGATGGGGGGGTGATCCTTTTCCAGGATGTAATTGCATTGTTGCAGGCTAGTGTTGGAGTGTTGGTGTTTAATGTAGATAAAATTCTTGATAGATCTCTTGCGTAAAGGATTCATTTGATCATGGTGTTAATTGCGACCATGCAAGTGGACTGTTAGTGTTATTTTCTTGATAGATTTCAGCATTCCTCGCATGTTACGGTTCTGGTTTATAGATGATGTTTATCAATTAATACGATCTGTCAAACTGTTAGTGTTATTTCCATTAAATCTTAGGGTTTGATCTGTCAAACTGTTAGTAATGTAGTTTTAAAGAGTACTAATAACTTGAGATCTCATGCTTTAAACACCATAGGAATCTAGCCTAATCAAGCACTTGCTAAAGGTTCTAGTCCTCCAAGCAACAAGCAAAATGCAAGCCCTGGCACAAAAGTTGGTGCATCTGATAAGCCTAAAACTCCCAAAACTGAAAAGAAGAAACTGAGGCAATCCATCGGAGAAGAAATGAAGTGCAGTTGATTTCTTGATCAGAATAAAGAAGATTTCTCCCGTAGAGACACCGAAAGAAGAATAACAGAGGAGCTAGTGACGGTGGTGGAATGTGAAAAGTGGATGGAAGTTGAGGGAAGGGAGGAAAGAGTGTTGATTAAAAGTAGTGAAAAACCTGAAAACAGAAGAGTAGGTCCTTAAAGAGGAACGTTGTCAGTTCATCGAAGAAGGCAGTTGAGGTGAGTATGGTTCAGGAAAGTGTGGGAGGGACAGTGGAGGAAAGGGGCTGTGAAGAGGCTGAGAAAATGGTCTAGGAGGTAAACATTTATCATAAATGGCTGCTTCTATGTGCTATGTGATTATGACATTTCTGATGTTCTTGTTATTACTGCTCCTGCTTAACTTGAAATCCCATCACAGGAAGTAGGCATTTTCTAAGAACTGGACTAATTTCAAAACATAGGTGAGGCCATTGAAGGTAGCATGAGTTCAAATTCTTCTGTTCCTCTTTCACCAAAATCTGCAAGAACAGAAATGAGTTTCAAAAAGTTTTGCGACATTGGACATGTATAAGAGTATCAACAAATGTAAAAGAGATCTCTCTTACCCATGGCCAGCCATCATCCAAATCATGAATTGCGGCATGAAAATTTGTAGAAAAGCACGTACCACAAGAACTGAGGGTTTGGTTATCTTTGGAGATGATATATACTGTGACAGCATAAACTGATAACAAATGAACGTGGGTAGAGAAACGCACAATTTGAGATCAGAGGACAAACAGTGTCGTAAGAACTTACAGACAAGGAGCCAGATCCAAATTCCATGTAAGGTCGGTAAGCGGTGAGCGCTTTCGATGCCATTCTGCTGGCTGCATGAACTGTACTAATGCGGAACATTCTTTTCTTCTCGTACCTGTGCATGATGAAGCCATAACAATCAGATTGCAATATGCTCCATTTCTTTTGATAAGAAAACTCATCCAACTTTTTGCCAAAAAATCAAATGTATTTGAATAATCAATATTTAATGTCTATTAATATGATTTCCACTGATGCTAGCAAGTTAAGTGATATGTAGTAATGATTTGTTGCATTAAATGTGTTTCCATATGATTTTGGCAGCTCTGAAGTTCTGAAACCTCATCAAGTGGTTGGTATTATTCTCATGAATCCTGGGAAATTCAGTTTTTTGGCTCTAAACCTTACCTTCGAAGCATGGTGGAAATTTCGTTTGACTGTTGAAAATCTAAGCCACTCTTGACAACCTTATCGAGCTCGAGAATAAGTTGGTAGCAGTCCTGCATATGTGATTTGCCAAAACGATTGAGCCTATGAGAACTCATATAGCATATCTTTGAAAAACCTATTCGTTATTCATAGGTCTCGATTACTAATCAATAAGGTATTGCTTCTTAGGATACTGAAATATCAAGGGATGGAGCTTGGTCGTGAATGAACATACCTCAATTGCCATGCAACCCCCTTGCCCCAGATTTGGTTGCATCGGATGAGCAGCATCGCCTAGCAGAGTCACCCTTCCAATCCCCCAGGTGTAGATCATGTCTCTATCATAAATGTCCCTTCGTAGAATCATATCCTCTTGTGTTTCTGATATTAGTTCAACTACTTCCTTGCACCAATGTCCAAACAAATTTAGCAGCCTCTTCTTCTTTCCTGCAGCATTCGAAGACTTTAATTTTTCGGTTGAAGCCAAGCATGTCAAAGGAATCATTTTTATTGCAAGCATACACACGCGCAGTTCAGAGATTTGCCTCTTGGAGGATCTGTGTTATTAGGAGGCTCCTTGTGGAAAGCATACCATTGCATCTTTCCATTTCCAACATCTGAAGCAACAAAGTACTGGTTCAATCCTAAGAACACCCGATACCTTCAAACCAGACACCATCACAAACAGTCCCGATATTCATACACATGTCAAACTAAAAGATTATCTAAAACTATACCAAAATCTAATATCGTCGACATGATGAGACCAATTCACGTACCCAATAGAGTCAACATAATGTGGGACAAAGTTTGCAAGTCCACTATAGCATGTATAATCTGAATATTTTGCATCCTCATGCCCAAAAAGTTTTGACCGAACCTACATTATCGGCAACACATATACAATTAATGTCAGAGTGTAAATCAAAGAGAGAAATTTATGGAAGAGGAGAAGCCTACTTTTGACCATATGCCATCTGCCCCAACTAAAACATCACCATCATAATGCTGTCCATCCTCAAGGATCACTGTAACCTGTGATTCACCAAAAGATGCCAGGGATCAGTATTTGTGCTTGTTCTTGCAGAAATTAAGATTTTAATACATGATCATACCTTGTTAGAATCTTGCATGAAGTCAACAACTTTAGATTTGTTTCTTACTATGTCTAAACCAACACCGTTGAGTAAAATGTCTTGCAATGCCATTCTACATATAACAGAGGTAACAGGGAGTCCTCTCTTCATAGCATGATTCAAGAGATTAAATTTAATAAACCTGCAAAACTTAATCTTAATATCGATCAATTACAAATGATTAATTTTCCGCTGATCTAGTTGTAAAACTGACCAAGAAAATTTTGAATATTTGTTGTGCATCAGCCCACTTATCACATGTCAACTTTCCCAATCAAAGCACAGTGATGCAAATTTTCAAGCAATGAAGGAAAATCTCATTTACTTCCATAACCATTAGCATCCATGAGCTAATACTGCCTTAACAAGATATCAAAATTCAATAAGATTTAACCAAAATCTGTAGAGGGATCAACATTTACATACCATTTACCTGAGACGCCATCTGCAACGCCATTGATGCGGTCACCAGTAACACAGCCAGCGTCCATAATTTGCTTTGCAACATTCCCATCAATAACCTGCAAAACTGCCAAAGCACTACTCAATAATTGAATAGGACCCCTGTGCCTACCCTCCCCTCTTACTGCACTCAAATCCTTCTCAAACACCTTCACGTCATATCCTCTATGTTTTGCTGCTAAAGCCAAAACCAATCCCCCTATACCCCCACCAGCAATCAAGATCCTGAGCCTCCTCTTCTCATCCCTCTCTACACATGAAGAACCTTGATTACAACAACTTGCCCTTTCACACCTGACAACAAAGCTGCTTCTTTTGAGTCTAAAGTCCACAAAACCAGTATTGCAATTCTTGTAATGGTAATAGCTAGAAGTCAGACAATGAAATGTTGCCATTGGTGATTTGATCAAGAATGAAAAAAGTTGGTAACTTTTGGCTTTTCTAGCTTGCTTTTTGCACATCAAATGCAAATATATAAAGGTCTGTCACTGTTTTTGCACCATTTCTGTAGTATTGGGTGATAGAGTCAGCATCTAAGATGTGGTCTGATTCCAAACCCCACCTGGTACCATGAGAAGTGGCGTAACAGGAAGTATAGAAATTGTCCACAAAGCATGTGCAGATGATAGAAGTTTGTGTCCGAAAATAAGACGAAGTGATAAGTAATAATTTAATTTTATTCGTATTAATGCAGGTGTGATCTATATTAAAATATCTTTTCACTCAAAAATAAAATAATCTTATTCCTTTAAAATAAGGTTACGAAGACTTGAATCCTTCACATAAATTTTTTTTTTTTTAGTGCATGTTGTTTGTGGCATCGAGATATGAACAAGTTATGGGGGCACTAGGCTTGAATTATAGAGTTTTGTTATTTGGAAACTTTAAGCCTAGACGACAAACATTTGTAATTACAAAATTGAGCAAGTCCACCTAGTAATTTTTTATTTGTAATTATAAAATTTAGCAAGTCAATCTAGTATTTTTTTATTCAAAATCTAATTTGAATACTGTTTCATCTTGATATATATATATATATATATATATATATATATATATATATATATATATGAAAATGATGGCATTTTTTTTTTTTTTTGGCATTTTAATCTATTCATTCTGCAACCCAAACCTTGGGCATTATTGATTTCGGGTTAGGTCTTGAAATTATTATTGTAATTTGAAGACTTTCGAATTACAATCGTAATTACAAGACCTAACCTGAAATCAAGGCTTGATTGATAGAGTTTTGCTATTTGGAAACTTTAAGCGTGGACAACAAACACTTGTAATTACAAAACTTTGCTTTGTTTTACAAGTCAATTTAGTGATTTTTTTTAATTTAAAACCTAATTTGGATAGTGTTTTACATTGAACTGGTTATATAAAAAAAATCATTAAATTGACTTGTAAAACGGAAAGTAGTTTTGAGCAACCTTATGAAAACCTAAATATTTGGAATTATTGATTTTGGGTTAGTTATTGTAATTATGATTGTAATTTGAAGACTAAAGACACACATTAGTTATTTTACTCGCGCTTTGTTGCAAGTCATATATTTGTTTTTAAAAAATTGGATATGCAAGTTATTTCTATGTGTTTTATTACATTAAATAATTCAAAGTGTAATTCAAAAAGCTGATGTAAACATCTAATTAAATAAATCAATAATCATCTATGTAAATAAATAAAAAAAATTCATTAACAATAATTAAAAGCAAATCTGAAAAAAAAAAATAGATATAGGTTAAGATATTTGATCCCAGAAAATGATACATTTATCCGGTTGTGTTTACTGAATTTATTTATTAAAATCAATAAAATATAATAGAAATAGATATACACATGAAACTGATTGAATAAAATAAAAGAAAAAAAATATTATGCAATGTCGTACATGTTAGAAATATTATCTAAAAATAAATATTTTTTTATTTTTTAAATAAATTTCATCAATAAAAAAACAAAAAACATTATAGATGAATTAAATATCTTCAAAAATTAAATACACAAAAAACTAATTTTGTTTTTTTAAAAAAACCCTTTGTTCAAAAAAGGCTTGCAAAAAATATGGTCTAAATCATGAGACTAGGATAAACCGATAGAAAGGAAACTGAAAATAACTACAAAACCAATTTCTTTTTTTTTTAATAATATAGAATGATGAAATTAGAAAAGAAAATGAGATTAAAAAAAGATGTCGAATCGCATTAATTTTTCAAACATGTGACCTGGATCATTAGATTAGAAGAAGCACAAAAAAGAAAATCACAAAGATCAATCCTAAGCAAATCAAAATAATTACACAAAAAAATTAATTACACAAAAAGATCTAATATACATGACGGTGAAAATCAAAATAAAAAATAAATTACAAGGCAACAAAAATTTTTTAATTGGAGGATTAAATTGAAAAGAAAAATAACTTTAACATAAAGAAAAACAAATAAAAAAGAATGAGGGTCAAATTGAAAAACAATAATACACCATAAACTTTGGTTGGATGATGAAATTTAAAACTAATAAAACTTTAACGAAAGGGTCAAGGAAAAAAAACTAGAAATCAAAATAATAAGGATCGAATTGGTAAAAATAATATATGACAAATTGTAATTAAATAAATAAATTGAAAACAAGCAAAACTTTTATGAAAAGGCTAAGAACAAAAATCAGAAATCAAAAGAATAAGGAATGAAATTGAAATACCAAAAATAAAGAGGATAAACATGTACTTTTTTGGATATGAGAGAGAAAAGAAGGGAAAAAACAAGAAATGACCATTGGTGACAAACTATCCATCAACCGCCTTCACATGCCACACCAAGAGGAAGAAAACATGGTGGCACTTCCATCACCATGGTGGAAAGGCAGGTCTGGCCACTCGAAGACACTGCACGTGCTGTCGAAATGGCACAAACACCTCTCATGCACTAATGTGTGATGAGCACGCGCCACCAACTTTTTTGAATAAAAAATCAATTATCCAACAATTCTTCTTATTTTTACTTAGGGGTAAATAAATTATTTTACTATTTAAATTTTTTGGGAAAGATGCATAAACCCTCTAATAATATTTTTACAATCAATGAATCATTGAAAAAGACCAAATTGACCCCAACATAAAGGCTTCCATTTCCTTGACTAAAGGGTGAAATAATAATTTTACTGTAGCAATCCATGGTAATTTGTGTCTAATATTATAGTAAAAAAATCACACCTATATATATATATACACACACACGCACGCGCGCGCGCGTGCTAATCGCTTGATTTTTTATTCAACTAAAAAGTAAAAATGATATTGTTTTGATAAAAATAATAATAATAATAGAGTAAAAACTCAAGGAGCTTTAACTTGATGTTCCCCCAACTAATTGTGTCATTGATCAACCTAAGATTTTGACCCCGTCAAGCTAGGTTATTTTTTCCCCTATTTTTTGGGACTCAAACCATCTTAGGCATCGAGTTACAAGGTTCACGGGTCAACCCGCTTGGTTAAGTTGGGTTTTTTAATAGTCTTTTTTATTTTTATTTTTTATGTTCTTTTAGATTAATATTTTTTTTTCTAATTTCACCCCTTAACATTTAGGTTATTAAGATTCTTGAGCCATTATTATTTTTTGAATTTGTCTTCTATAAGATAATCTAGTTTTGATGATCGAGATCATGAATTTGAAGAATTATTTTGAGTCAGTTCGTCATTTTCTTAAACCCTTTTTCTAATTATTTTATTTTAGTTTGATTCTTCAACATTTGATTAATTCGGAATCATCATTCATTATTATTTTTTATTTCCTTCATGTAGGGTTATCCCGATCTCATGTTCCAAGTCGTAAATTTGGTGGGTTAACCTGGTTTGATACGAGTTTTTTTTTCTTTTTTTAATATTTTTCTGTAATTTTAGCAATCGCTCATTTTTTCAATTTGTTTATGGTCGTTGCTTTTTTATTTATTCATTTTACCCGGGTTACTTGACTAATCCACGACTACGATATGAGATTGAGATAAAAAAGAATTAGAATTTCTAAAGAAGGACCTAGTAAAAAAAGACCAAAGTTCAATAAAAAAAACATAAAAAAAAAGGAGCTAACCCGGGTTAAATTTACTTACCCGCTCTCAAGATAACCTAATAGAAAGAAAAGCTAAAATTGACAAAGATCAAGTGCCAATAAATTAAATGTCAAATGATAAAATTAAGAGAAAAAAATCAATGTCATAAAACAAAAGTTGAGGGAAAAAAAACTTGAGTCAACCAAGGTTAACTCAACTAATCCGTTACCCACGAGATAAGATTGAGATTAAAATAATAAACTTCAAAAGAAAGACCTAGCAAAAAAAAACCTAATTTAAATAAATTTCTTTTTGAAAAACTAACCCGAGCTAACTTGACTAATCCGCATTTAGGATAACCCAATAGAAAGAAAAGAGAAAAAATCACAAAACTCAAGCGCCAATAATATAATGCTAAAGGATAAAAATGAAAAAAAAAAACCTCATAAAAAATATAGGAAAAAAAAATTGAGTCAACCTAAGTTAACTCGGATTAACCTGTTACCCAAGATATAAGATCGAGATAACTCAAAAAAAAAAAAAATAGAACAAACAATGAAGTCAAGGGTCTAATAACCAAATGTCAAATGATGAATTTAGAAAAAAAAATCAATTTTTAATAAACAACCCTAAAAAAGGCCGAACATAATCGAGCTCGGGTCATAAGATAGAGATTACTCTGTAGGAATGCAATCATAAAAAAATGATAAAGTAAAATTTATAACCGTAAAACAATTTAAAACTCAAACAGTATGGACCAAATATGGAATAAAAACAAAATGAAAGAAAATAATTAGGGGCTAAATTGAAAGAAAATGTAGCAATAAAAAGAATAAGGACCAAAATCGAATTAAGAAAACAAATGCAATAAAATGGTAAGAGACAAAATAAAATAAAATAAAATAAAATAAAACATAGAAAAAGAGCAATAAAAAGTAGGATCAAATTGAATATAAAAATCAAATGGAATAAAAATATTCAGGGATAAAATTGAAAAAAAAAGGCCAAACTTCAAAAATCACAAAAAGCAATGTCGCAAGTGTACAACATCGCGACTATCATCCTCCTAGATCAAGATAGTTGGGAACGATGTGGGAGGAAAGGACAAGGAATTCTTGTCTTTTATTAGTAAAAAAAGAGAACGAAAGTCGTCACCTAGTATTTTGGTCACTAAGAACTCTAACTGGTCTCAGAGTTCGGGTAAGGAGACTGATTACATAAAGGGAAAGTATTAACACCCCTAATATACCCAGTTTAGGGTAAGCTGCGTTGTTTATTTGTCTAATATAAACTAAACAAATATTATGTTTTCTAATTGTTGGTCTATTTAAAGTTGAAGAAAAGTCTTTCCCAGTAAGGAAGATTTTATCTTTTGAGGTAAAAAACCTAACTGTTTTGTTGCCAATATAAAAAAAATAAAAACAAACTATCTTTTTATTTAATACCAGAAATATGTCTTACGTATATGTTAATAATCTCATATATTAAAAAAAAAATGGTTTTGTTATTTTTGAAATGTAGGCCAAAATCCTTAGAAAATTTACAAACTTGTTGTAAAATCCATGCAAAAGTATTTTAGAATTTTAAAATAATTACTCAAATTATATATATTTTTTTGGATTTTTGGCCATATGAAAGAAAAAACAAGAAATAGTTTTCTTTTTACTGGGTCGACCTGACCGGATTGACCTGAAATATTTTGTTCAACCATAAACCGACACAAAAATCTTTGTTTAAGAAGAAAAAACCCCAAAACAAAACCAAAGTTAAAAACAAATTAAACACCTAAAAACACAAAACCTTAAAAATTATTGAACAAAACGGATCAAACACAAAAAAAAAAATGGTGTTCTTCCCAAGATATGGACCAAATGTGGTCCAAATCTAGAGGGTAAGGTAATATTCTTTTCAAGAACATGCCCAGAGAGCCCAAAAGTTTTCCAGCAAAGGCAGCCTCTGTCAAGCTAAAAAATATCATTTTTGGCTTCTAAAGCATGTCTTTTTTATCCCAAAAAGTCATAGTATCATACACAAACATGTTTGAATCTAAAAACCAACAAAAAAACATCAAACAATCAAAATGAAACATGAAATACCAAATCTAGAAACTAACAACTTAAAAGAGCCTACAGTTTCATGCAACATGGATTCAAAATTGGTTTTCTAAATCTATTTTAGTGCATGAACAGGCTCAATATGCTAAGGATTAATACCCTTGCATTAACATGCATAAATTAAACTAAACCAAAACTTTAAACAACATTCATATACATATATATCAAAAGAAAAAAAAAGGCTTAAACAAAAGCTTTAATTAAAAACATAAAAAAAAACATAGACTTTAAAATAACTAGATTAAACAGAAATCAAAGCAATAAAGAGATGAATGCAACATTGCTTGTTAAGCATTCAAACCTCTTCTTATGCTTCTAAACATAAACATGAACAAAAAAAATAAGAAAAACAACAAAAACAGGCCACAAAAGATCTATTTTTAGGTCTGCAATGTATAGCTAGAACAAGTTATTCTCTTTTGGCTTTTCTTTAGAAAGTTTTGCCTCTAAACTTGGTTTTTACTCTTGGAACTCTAAACTTATATTTCTTACTATTATTACTCTCCTTTTTCTTATCTATTCTTATCCTTTCTTCTTTTTGTTTCTCTTTTCTGTTTTTCTACCCCTAGTGAACATGTTTATGGGGGTATTTATAGGATTTTAGGAGGTCTTAAATTCATTTATGACCTCTTGATCTTGAGAGAAGTGTTGTAAACCCTTGATAAGGACTCAATAAGAAGCCTTTGTGTGTGAACACATGAAAACTAACTCGATTTTTATAAGATAGTTGCACTGTTAGAGATGACTGAGTTGCCCACTTTTAAGGCTTTTTCAAAGCAATTCTGATGTCATTATTTCTTGTGACCACTTGAAGTTGGTAGAGGGGATGCATACCTTCCAATTGAAGGTTTGTAACTTCACATTCAAGCGTTTAAAGTTGCCAACTCGATCAACCAAAACTGTCAAGGCTGACTAGATGACCTACTTTCAAGGCTTTGTTTGAGCAATTATGACATCATCATTATTTGGGACCACCTGAATTTGGTAGAGAGGATGCACCCCTTTCATTTGAATCCAACTTTGCTCAATTTGGAGGTATGTAGCTCCACATTCATGTGTTTGAAGTTGCCAACCTGATCAGCCTCAAGTTTAAAAACTAAGTGATGGTTGATCAGGGACAAGATGTTAGGAACTTCCATGACAAAGTTGGGATGTAAACATCTAATTTCATGGAAATAAAGTTGTATATGGGATGTTCCTCTTTCATTTGCAAAAAAAAACATGTCATTTGGATGTCTAGAACTCCGAATGAGCTTTTAGAAGGTGTCAACCTGATCATCATGAACTGCTAAGTAAGAAAATGAATAGAGGCTGAATGACGTGTTGTCTGGGTTAAAACCCTAGAAATTAGAGTTTTTAATTTGGAATTTGTCAAAGTTTCAATTTAGTCTTTGTTCTTCGAATTGTGACGCATGCACCTTTAATTCATATAAAACTTTTTAATTGCAAGCAATTTAACCCCCGCCAAACTCGATTGTCAACCCCTAAGTTGGCTTATTTTTTTCTTTTGGTTCTTGGTTCTGAATTTGTGCATTTTAACCTTTAATTGATAAACAAACTTCCCATTTTTTCAATTTAGCCCATAATTTGGTTAATTTCAGCCCCTATATTCACGCGTCTTTTTCAATTTGGTCATTGGTTTTGGACTTCTTCAATTAATTCTATAATTGCCATCAAACTTTAATATTTATGCAATTAAGTTCATGATTTGACCAAATTAACTTCTAAAAATTGCAATTCGACCCCTAGACTTTAATTTCTTCTAATTAAAGCTTAAATTGACTTTAAAAATAAACTTTTCTTGTAATTAAGCCCTCAATAAATTTAAATAAACCTTAAAAATTCTAATTGAGTCCTTAAACATTCAATTTTGAGTTTTCCTCCTCAAATTAAATTTTCTTTGCCAATAAGGCCTTCATCAGTCAAAAATACATTATCAACTTTTTCAATCTTGTATATTTGATCTTTTTCAACTAGTCTCCAATGATTTCCTAGGCATTCTGGTATACTTTTCTCGTAATATATATATATATTCTTCCAATATTTTTTTTTGTATTTTTTATTTATGTGGGACCTCAAAATGGGTAACAAGAAGCAAAATAAATAGTAATTAAAAGAATAAGGGCCAAAATTGATAAAATGACAAACTTGAGGACACAATTATATCTTGGAATGGCTGTCGTGAATTTTAAGGGCGTGAGAGAGAAAAGATAGAGGAAACAAAATAACTCCTTTGTAGCCCAACCGGAACTCCGTCGTGAGCACGCGCCACATTTCCAGAAAGAGGATGACTCGCCACTCTCAACTCCGAATGGAGGATTTTGGCAACTTTACAGCCCCACACCGCCACCCAAAAGACGCGGGGGTTGTCACGTGCTGACGCGTCAACAATTTTTTTAATAATATTTAATTATTCAAAATTACCAAATAGCCCCTAACTAAATCCAAAAAATTCAAAGAAACTAGAATGAAGAGACTAAAATGCCCTTGAAACCAACCTTATTCTTTTTAATTCAAGGGCAATTATGTAATTTAACTATTTAAGAAATAGAAAAGACAAAGAAGCCCCTATGCGTGTTCATTTTTTTCTCTAAAGGGTATGGTCGTCATTTTATTGAGTAATTTTTAAAAAAAGATAAAATAGCCCAGGAGTGAAAGCTTAATATTTTTTTGCTTTTAAGGGAGAAATAGCAATTTTGTTGTGATAAAAAAGATGTCATAATCAATTTGTCCCCAATTAATTTTGCAATAACTAATGAATCTCGAAAAGACGTCCCCAATTAATTTTGCAATAACTAATGAATCTCGAAAAGACGATTCTATCTGCAATTGCAAGCTTCTCAAATATTTTGTTTAAGGATAAAAATATTATTTTACTGTTTCTGAAATGTACATGGGAAACTCTGATGACTTTTTTTTTAACTTTTTTTTTTTTTTTTATCATGGAGCAAAACAATCGCTTACATTGCAGTGGATCCCCAAGCTGTATTAAACCTGTACTATAATACATTATTGTATTATATTAACCATGATGATTTTTCAAAGCTGTAGATTCTTATTAAACTCAATCTAAAAGGGCGTCAGTACCAAAAAAAAATTTAAGTAATTAAAAATAAACTTTTTTAAAAAAAGAAAAACATTAATTCCAGATTGATTTTTTAAAAAACCCTGTCAGAAGCAGGGGACCCTTTGTGGTCCATAAGCGAGCAATGTATATATTACAGATTGACCAAGTAAAAAGGGAAAGGAACAGATTCATGAACTTCCTAATTTTTTAAAGCAAGAATTTGTGAAGATAGGACAACAAATACAATGTCATGAGTTATTCGTCCATAAGTTAAAGTGACCTGTATTTTGTTGCGACTCGAAGGTCACTTTCCCAGCAAAAGGTGGCAGATGATAGCCGAGGCGCAGGGAGAGCACGATTGCTTCTCCTTTATTCTCTCTTATTGGTGCCCCATGGAATATCACAAGTGGGATATGACAAGGTTCCGTGACTTATCCCACTTCCTCAGCACACTTCCATACCTCCGAGTTTTTGACGACAGACATTAGTGCATCCACCTTTTTTAAAAAAGTCAATGCAAGTAAATTTTGATAGGGTAAACCAGGAAGAAGATAAGAAAAATGATTTCATTCATTAGGTTACAGCAATGAGAAGCAGTCACTTTCAACAGGCGAGAACACAAATTAATCAAAAAGGGGCAAAATTTATACATTATAGCACGCTAGATACTGATCAACAAATAATGTTACACGTTGAAAGAGACTATTTTTACTGTTACCAAAGAAATTCTCACCTGGCTACAACAATTTGATTCCTACAGTAATACCTATATCCTACACCAACCTAACCAAGAGCCCTTCCATGTTGGGGAACAATATATAATTCTGGTAAGGTTTTATACAAAAAAGGTGGACATTCTTCCAGTCAGATCACTGTCTCTCTACCACTGCATGAGTCACTGCTACCCCATTATCTGGTTGTGTCATTCTCTCTCCAATGCCTGCCCATAACGGCGGCCACCTTCATCTGTTTCCAAGAAAATTACCAAAGATAGGAATTCAATAAATAGGATGAAGTTCTACAGAGAGTACAGCTGGACTAATATATCCAGGAATGTATATGCCCGTTTCCAAAACATGTATGAGCTAAGCATCCATGAAGCAAGAGACCATTTTATCCACTATTATAGAAATTCTATAATTATTACTTATTTGACTGGGTGAATATAATATTAGTGACTTCAAAAAATGCAAAGAGGGAAAGTATGTGATTCAAATGCTGTGTAACGATGGCACCCATGTCAGCATAGAATGGGATTGCCACCCTCATCCTGTGTTTGGTAAACATAGAATTGACAACTGCGAAATAGACAATGGAGAAAAATTTGACCATTAGAGATTGCACACAGGGTAGTATGTCTTATTCCCAACCACTGGGTCCAGGATGATGCCAAAGACTGAAGCTCAGTCCACGCAACAGCTTTGAGACAGCCTAAGTAAAAAGTTCATATTTAACCTCAAGAGAGATATGAACAAGAGGCTTATGGTCATCTGAATCATATGTTGCCCCAAAAGCCTCTACTTGTTCAAGAATCAGATGATGACTATTCATTTTGGCAACTAGGGAGTCATATCATGTCAAATTTTCTTGGGAAGCACCCAACAATTATTAAGCAATCTTTAAAATGACTGACATGAGGCAAAGTCTAGAGAAAGATACAAGATGGAATGATACATACCACTTTCACCATCAGAAATATCAGCGAGCCTTGAAATTGCATCTACTAGTGCTTGCTCATGATCCTGCTTAGAGAAAATTAACCACTCAGATATACAAAATAGATAAATATGCTGGGAAATGTGGAGAAGAAATAGGGAACAGACAAAAGAATCCACCAAGCTTTTTGTCTGACCTTCAATACTTTCTTTGCTTTCTCAATCTCAAGAGGATCAGGATGATTTGCATTGAAAACTCTCTCTACCTGTTCAAATTTACTACAGATTAAATAACCTGTGGGAAAAGTTACAGATTTTGAATTCCTCGTATCCATCAACATGGTTTCACATACCTCCCTGATTAGAGAATCTGTATGAAGAATTTGTATATCATCAGGCACCTTCTTTCCAATCCCATTTTGTGAAGGCAACAACTCTTTCCTGGATTGACCTTTGGTAACCCCTCTACCTCTTCCAGGACCAGGACCAGGACCAGGACCACCATCCCGGCCCATTGACCTATTTATCCCATGCCCTGAACCACCATAATTGCCACGATGAGAGATTCCAGGGTCTTCATCTACCCATTGTATATCCTCAGGAGAGATCTGCAAGAAAAAGATTGTCAGTTAATGGAAGTTAAAACAGAAACTACCTTTTTTTCTCATGGTTTAAACATTTGATCCCAAATTGAATATTTGTACCATGCACCATATTTGGAATTGCCTTCTTAAAGCAAAGAATTTATCTAGGTGCATGCTAAGAAAGTCTTAAAGTTTTGATAAAAAGAAACAGTTAACGCACAGCAATTACAAAACACTTCCATTCACACTTCAAATATGTCTCTCCCACTCCGAAAACATAATGAAAGTGCAACCTACTTTTCATTTCTTTTTAATCAGTGACAACAAGTCCTACAATATAAAAGCTTCAGGATAATACGGACATACAGTTTTACAACGCTAAATTGCAGCACCAAAGCACAAGCCATATAAGAAACAAAACAAGAAGAATAAATAAAATAAAAGAATCAATAGGTCCTATGGACAAAGCAACAGATATACCTCTGAGAGATTAACCCATTCCCATGTCTCATTTGCTGTTCCCATATCATACACCAGAGCATGCCGCCCCTAACAAAAACTATAAGTGAGCTATATAACCTGTTGAAAACAAATATGCCGAAAATCAATAATAATAAATACCTCAATTGGGTTGAAGTCAGTTATAACAGCCTCATAAAAGTGATTATCATCAGGCCACCTTGTTTTGACTCTCTTCCCAATATATTGATCAGCTCCTTCAGGAACAGCACCAGAAGATAGTCTATTAGCAACTTGACCTCTTCCAGATGGACCTGAGGATGGGTATGGAATGGACTTCATTGAAGAAGCACCAGGTAAACCCTGAGAAATGGAAAAAAGAAACGTTAAGGAAATAGACATATAAATGAGTAGAATTTTCCAGCTTTTGTATCTCAATCCATGTCTAACAAATTTTCACTCACTGGTTTTTGCTTCTTGCCCTTGGGTCCTGTTACCGGTCCACGTTTAGCAGCAGATGAAGATGGCTGGTGTGATGCAGAAACTGGTTGTGGATGAAAAGATGGAGATGGCCCACCAAAGGATTGAGAAAGAATTGACGAGGTCATCTTCTGTTTCTTACGAGAAGCAGAGACAGTAGGACTAGGTATTGGATCATGAACAGCTTGACCTGTAGTGAGCATGCCAGATTGATGCCCACCTGCCTGTCTCCATTCCCTAATGGCATTACCCAAAATCATACACATTAAATAACAAAGAGACTAATACTTGCTCTGATCTAACCAAAGGGGTTTCACTTGGAAAGTAAAAATAAAATTGCTTCATCATCCTATCATACCTTATCCTCCTTATTACATCATCTGCATTAACCCGGGCAAGAAGCTCTCTGTGCTCCTCATTAGACAATCTCAATTCCTTTCTAAGCTCTGTTATCAAACTTTCTTTCTCCTGAAGAAAATACATTTCATGTAGCAGTCATTTAAACCTGGTCAGACAAATTTAAAGCTATTAGAACTCACGATAATTAGATTACAAGTAGTACCCAAGTAATAGCATCAGCTTGTGCTTTAAAGGCTCTTAGAACTGAACTGTATGCTTCTTGCTCAAGTTGGTGAATTTGAGTCTCCATATCAGTTTCACCATACATTCTAGAATAAGGGACAGAACCTCCAACTGGTCTTCCATTCCCAGCCACACGACCCCCTTTGGGGATTCTGTTTTGATGTGATGGAGGAAGATCATCATCAGTTCCTGAAATCAAGCAAAGCAAAAAAAAAAAGACTATAAAAACCCATGACAACAGGATTGCAAATTGATCAGAATTTTCAACAACAAAAATAAAGAGGTGGTTGCGCACAAATGACTTAACAGAGGCTATTCATTGAAAGTGCAAGGTCCATGGACAAAGCCTTTCACAACTAGAGACATAACAACATGACTTCCTTGATGCCTGGTGCCCTTGTGTCTAAAGATTCAATATTTCCAGTACATTTTTGGCAACTTGTACCTCTGATAACTTTGTTTGGATTTTAACAACATTCATTGATGTCCATTACCCCACAATCACTTAACTGCATTTGGGTTTTCTATACCATTCAGTACCATGTTTATTGAAAAACAAATTCTACGCCTTGCCTTGTAGACCAATTAGTGGCAAGGTATGCAAAATTTAAAGCCCATATTATACTTACTTCATCGGTGGCACAAATTCCAGATGAAAGTTGCATCAAGGGAACCTCCAGGAGGTATGAAACTCAGATTTAAAGAAAATTTTGATGAGCAGAGTACTAACATTATAATAGAAACCCAAAATTAGGGAGCAAAATCCACGTTCAGAGTGTAATCAAAGGCATGTTAAGGGAAAACATATGGGGTTTTCAGCAACTTGAACATTTACCTTCAACATTATTCAAAAGCAAACAAAATGGTGATAGAAATAATCAACATAGTGCAGCATTTCATTTACTCTCTCTCTAACATGTACAAGCTACGACTCCAAAGACAGAAAGTTACAGTCTTTAAGTGCTTCAAGTTCGCTAATTACAACTAGAGTTTCAAACTTCAACACTCGAAAGAAAATTCAAGAACACTCAAAACACTGCTGCCCATCACCAACATCCACCAAATTTCACTTACAAAAGCACAACTTGCTAAAAATATACCTTCAATAGTACAGTTTTCCACTTAACTTGAATAAATTAACAATCCAACACCAATCAGAATTACTATCACCCATCAATATTGCCCAAATGATTCCAATTCAAAAATAAATTTAAAAACAAAAAAAAAAACTATCTTTCGAAAAGAAATTCTACAACAAATCCCTGACTTCATATCTCAAAATCCCAACTTTTTCCTCCAAGAAAACCCAAAAAGCCTCAATTTCAAAATCCGCATTAAAACCCAACAGTTTAAATCAAGATTTCAAGAAAACCCTAACCCTAATCGATAAAAAATCATTACATAACCCTAGAGAATTAACAGATAACCATATACAGAAACACAAAAAGGTTTGATCTTTGTAGATAAAAGCTCACCACTGCTATCGTAAGGCTCGTAATCCATAACCGGCTTTGACACCCAAAACAACACGGCTTAAGCTCAGCGCCACCCCCAGAAAAACCCTAAATTTTAAAGCCACCAGTGGGATTTGACTCCAGGGATTTTTGAGGTCTAAAAAATAAGCTTAGAAACTTAATACGATATCGTTGAAGATGCAGAAACTTGAAAGATTTCTCTTACTCTTTAGCTGAATGACAGACTTTGAGCTTACAAACTGTGATTTTGATATTTTGTTTTTCCTTTTTTCTTATTTTTTTTCAAAAATTAAAAAATTAAAAAACGGACTTCAAATAAATTATTAAATGGTTTTTTCTTCTTCTTAAGTTTATAGTGGGGTTTTGAGATCCGTTACTTTATATATATTTATTTGTCATGTAATAAGGTGCCATGTGCTTGCTGTGTTCCTAAATCAGGCACAATAATTTGGTCTGAAATTCCTAGCCCAAGTTCAATTGACTGTATGGGGATTTTGTTGAATCTCGTTGAGTGTTGAATTTGAAATCCATATCATGATTATCTACGGGTGGAAGTACGATGATTTTATCAGAGACCGAAGGTTTCTCCATATCTATATTTTATTTAGATATTTACTAGTTAGATAGCTGCCGGGTTTACTTTTTATTTTTATAAAAATTACTATAAAAATTTATAATATAAAAAATAATATTTTTTAATATTAATTATAATAATTTTTTAAAATTTATTAATTATTTTATTAATAATATTAAATATAATAAAAATAATAATATTTATAACACAAATAATTATATTTTTATATGAATATTTAGAATTATAATAAAAATAATTATATTTATAACATAAATTATTATATTAAGAATTTCAAGGATGATTACAACACAAATAATTATATTTTTTATATCAATACTTTGAGTTATAATAAAAATAATAATAATAATTATAACACAAATAATACTATTTTTTATCAGAACACTTTGAATTATAAGAGAAAAAATAATATTTATAACACACATTATTATATTAACACATGTGGGTGGGCGTGGACGCGTCCAGACCCAACTTGGGGTTGGGCGATCCTCCACGCCCACCTTGGGTGCGTCCATGCCCAACTTGGATGTAGGCGAGCACGCGTCTAGACCCAACTTGGGGTTGGGTGTGGGCGTGGCTGGATGCCCCAAGTTGGGGTTGGGTGTGAACGCCTCCAGACCCAACTTGGGTGTGGGCGTGTATGTGTGCCCCAAGTTGGGGTTGGGCGTGGACGCGTCCAAACCCAACTTGGGTGTGGGCGTGGCTCTGTGCCCCAAGTTGGGCGTGGACGCGTGTGGACGAGGACGCGTCCATGCCCAACTTGGGGTTGCGCGTGAATGCGTCCAGGCCCAATTTCGGGTTGGGCGTGGACGTGCCCAGACTTTTAATTATAATAAAAATAATTATAACACAAATAATACTATTTTAATATTAATATTTTTAATAATAAAAATAATAAAATGATACTATTTTTAATATTAATACTTTTAATCATAATAAAAATAAAAATAATTATAACACAAATAATACTCTTTGTAATATTAATACTCTTAATCATAAGAAATATAAAATAATAATACTATTTTTTAATATTAATAATAATTTTTTTTCAAATTTAGTAATTATTTTATTAATAATTTCAATAATAATAATAATAATAATAATAATATTTATAACACAAATGATAATATTTTTAATATTCACACTATTAATTATAATAAAAATAATAATATTTATAACATAAATAATTATATTAAGAATTTCAAGGATGATTACAACACAAATAATTATATTTTTTATATCAATACTTTGAGTTATAATAAAAATAATAATATTTATAACACAAATAATACTATTTTTTATTTGAACACTTTGAATTATAAAAGAAAAAAATAATATTTATAACACACATTATTATATTAACACATGTGGTTGAGCGCCGACGCGTCCAGACCCAACATGGGGGTGGGCGTGGACTCGTCCAGCCCCAACCCCAAGTTGGGCATGGACGCCTCCTCGCCCACCTTAGGGTTGGGCGTTGACACATCCACGCCCAACTCGGGTTTGGGCGAGCACACATCCAGACCCAACTTGGGGCCCAACTAGGGTGTGCGCGTGGACGCATTCAGGCCCACCTTGGGGTTGGGCGTGGACGCGTCCAGACCCAACTTGGGTGTGGGCGTGGCTGTGTCCAACCCCACGTGGAGTTGGGCGTGGACGCGCTCAGACTTTTAATTATAATAAAAATAAAAATAATTATAACACAAATAATAATGATGAAATAATATTATTTTTAATACTAATACTTTTAATCATAATAAAAATAATTATATTACAAATAATATATATTTTTTAATATTAATAATATTGTGTTTTCAAAATTTTTAATTATTTTATTAATAATATCAATTATAATAAAAATAATAATATTTATAATGTAAATAATTATATTAAGAATTTCAAGGATGATTACAACACAAATAATAATTTTTTTTGATATAAATACTTTGAATAATAATTTCAAGGACCTAACTTGGGGTTGGGCACGAACGCATCCGGACCCAACTTGATGTTGTTATAGGCAATCAAGCCTTTTGCCAAGACCCAAACGCTAGGTGGCGCTTGGATCTGCCCCTCGCATTGGAGTCGCCCAAGTGCCAGGTGGTGCTCAGGTGTGCCCAAGCGCCACGTGGCATATAGGTCATAGTAAAGGGCCTGATTATCTTGGGTCTGAAGCAGGACCCGATTGTCTTGGGTGCGGCGTCATATGCCAACTCAATGGGTCTGGTGTGACCCAATTTTATGGGGTCTTGATAAAAGATTTTAAATATTTTTATTATAATTAAAAGTATCATTATAAAAAATAGTATTTTTTTATTATAAATATTTTAATTTTTATTATAATTAAAAGCATTAATATCAAAAATAGTTTTATTTGTATAATGAATAGTATTTGCGTTAAAAAATATTATTATTGTTATTAAAATTTAAAATATTCATATAAAAAATAGTATTATTTGTGCTATAAATATTATTATTTTATTTATAATTAATAGTATGAATACTAAAAATATTATCAGTTTTGATATAAATAATATTATTATAATAACAATGGGAAGCGCCACGTGGCGCTTGGTCTACCCTTGCGCCACGCGGCGGTTGGGCTGCCATAGCCAATCCTACCTTTTGCCAAGACCTAGACGCTAGGTGGCGTTGGGGTCTGTCCCTCGCATTGGAGCCGCCCAAGCGCCAGGTGGCGCTCGGGTTTTCCCAAGCGCCACGTGGTGCTGGGGCTGCCATAGCCAATCGGGCCTTTTGCCAAGACCCAAGCGCCAGGTGGCGCTAGGGTCTGCCCCGCGTACTTGAGCCGCCCAAGGGCCAAGTGGCGCTCGGGTCTGCCTCGCATAAGGGCAGGGTCGCTCATGCGCCATGTTACATTCGGTCTGCCCCGCGCAAGGGCTGGGCAGTCGAAGCGCCAACGCCAGGTACCCGCTCCCCATGGCCTGCAGCCCCACCAAAACTTGTGCTGACAATTTTCTCCCCAACCATCCTTTCAATGCCAAATGCACCCTAGCGAAAAAAAAACCCCATCTCTCCCCTGCTGCCATTACACCCTAGTGTTTTCTGTCAAGGGTTGAGCTGTCATTACACTGCTCCTATACACAGTGTTTTGTGTCTATGTAAACAGTAACAGGGGCACTAAGCCCTTTTAGTATATTACATAATATTTTATTAATTAAATTTTAAATATTCAAATAGATATTTATTATTCAATGTAAAATAAAATAATAACATATATTTGAAGTGTGTGAGTGTGTTTTTTACATAATACAAATATATATTTTTGATTTTATTTGAATTGAAATTGATGATATTTATATTTTATTTATTATTCATTAAATAAGATAATTATAAAAAATAAACTTCTGTAAGTTACATCTTGATTCATCCATTAATAAACAAAATCATCAAATTGGTCATGTCGACAATCCCTTGAAAATCAACTTTATTTTATTTTCTTAACTTTCAATTATCTTTCTCTCCACTTTTTTCTCTAACTTTCTCTTTTTTCTTTGAAACTCTCTCTGTTAGTTCTTTTATGCAACTCTGAATTCTCTCATTTACTGCCTTTTCTCTCCAACTTATTCCATTCTTCATGTCCAACTCTCTCTTTCCAAAAAAATCTTTACCGAATTAAACCCATTAATTGTAATTTCTAAACCCTAATTAAAACAAATATTCCTATAATCATATTAAACATGCCAATTCATGTATTGTCAATCCTGTCAGGTTTTGATTGTAATCATTAGGGCTATTCATGTTTTGGTTTGAACTAAAAAAAATTTAACCGAACAGAGTTACATTGATTTTGAAAAATATAAACTGGACCGGACTGAAATTCAGTTCAAACCGAACCGGTTCGATTCAGTGAAATTCAGTTTTTTTTTGTCATAAAACTAGGAAACCTAATCGGTTCGATGAAATGGGCTTTTGTGCATTTTTAGTTGATCAATAAAGCAAGAGATTATTTTAGGCTATCGAATCTTGAGAAACATACTCAAGCTAGTGGCATACTCCGTCTTGTTGGTGGTGATGCACTATGTTCCTTGGAAGATGATTCTGGAAGATATGCTAGTGAGGGGGATAGTGACCTGTCTATTTTTCTTAAAAGCACACATGTAGGATTTGCTTATTTTCTGATTTTATCTGTACAGATGTTTGGTCAAGGTATAAATACACTTCATTTCAAGCAAGCTTCTTTGTGGTAATCGGGGAGATGAAGATGTGGGTTTGTGTTCAGCCAGAAGTAAAGAGAGAAGAGAAGCTAGGGATGATGTGAGACTTGTGGGTGGCTTAGCTTTTGAGTTTTGAGATAGAGAGGTGGCTGCAGAACGCATAGCAGTTGAAAACTTGAAAGGGAAATGAAGAATGAGATGAATATTCTCTACTCTGGGTGGCGGGTTTTTGTGAGGGCAGGGAGGGGGGCTGATGTTAGGGTTAGGTTAACTTCAGTACTTAACTATTTATATCCTTTTGATTTTTAAAGCTTTTAGGATTTTTTGGTTGGTCTGGTTTGGTTTGTCAGTTTTAGTTTTAAAACTGAAACCGGACTGGACCTATTAGAATTTATGGTTTTGAAAATCAATTTAATCGGTTTTTCATCTCGGTTCAATTTTTTCGGTTAATTTTTCTTTGGTTTTCTCGGTTTTCTCGGTTGATCAGTTTTTTTGAACACCTTTACTAATCATATATATTCAACCAATCTACAAATTGTAATTAGTAAACTTGCAAACAAATGTTGATGCTCCTATCACGAGAGAGAAGATGCGACAAATCACTAGCTCAACCATGTTGCAATTCTCATCGTGTTTCATCCTCTATATTGCTCTTTCTAAGCAGATATTTTGGAACAAAGTATTTCTTAATGTGCAGACACAAAAATGATTATGTTTGCACCCTTGCTGCTTTTTTCTCTCCTAAGACTTGTTTGATAATCTTAACATAACATGTAGAGAATGGCAAGAGTAGATAATCAAACCACCTACCCTAGTAGAGCTCATCAAATTGCTGGAAGCGGGTGCTTTTTTCTTTCATGATTTGTGATGCAAGGAAGAGAAAGATAAAGATAAAGAAAAAAGATCCAGATACAGAGAGAAATCTACAGTTTATTAATTGGAACCAAATTAAATATAGAACTAAATTCAATTTTTTATGTAATTTAAATTCAATTTGGAATTGTTGTAGGAAATCAAAGGGTATCCTCTCTAATTTGTTTTTGACTATTTTTTATAATTAGAATTTCATTTGGAATTCAAATTCATACCTTTAAAAAGATTCTTAACATGAAAATTGATTTAACCCTTAAAATTGAATTTAATTTTAGATTCAAACAACTTGTGAGAGTTGCAAAGAATAAAAGAAAAAAAAAATTAACCTATTTGATCGCGTGGCTTATTAATTGATGGATCAAACTGTAACTTATAAGATGACATTAATTATAGCTTCGGCATCATATTTAAAAAACAAAAAACGTGTTGGATAAAATTATTGGTTGTGTATGCTTATAAATACTTAAATCAATGCTATTAAACTAGGCATCTCTAGGCAGGTTAACTTGGTGACTCTCTGATACAGGTTGTATTAAATTAGATGAGAGTTGAATTTATATGATCCATTCAACCAGATTAAAACCTAATTTGAGATTTTTTTTTAAAAAAAATCATCGTTTTAAATTTAAAACAAATTTATATTGTTATTGATTAATTTGAGTTAACCTGTTCAATTTGTCACTCAAATCTTGAATAAGTTGTTTGACTAAATTTTTGTGATTTTAAAATATAAAACAATAAATAAGGAATGTAATATAATATATCAAAGGTAAAATTTATGCTTTTAATTAAAAAAATTAAACAAAAAAAAAGTTGTGTTTTTAGTTAAAAGTAGAGATGCTTCTCTTTCTCACATATTAGAGTACTATTTTCAAAGAACACTTGATTTTCTTTCAAAGTAAAATATATGTCAACGAACTTAAAAAACAGTTGTGCTTTAATCTTCCTTCGATTCTTAAACCCTTGTTAATATCTTTCTCTATTTTTTAGGGTTAATTTGTTTTGCGTAAAATATTTTAGAAATAAAAAATATTTTACATGAAAATCTTTTTTTAATAATTGACTTAAAAATATTTTTTTTTAATATTTGACTTAAAAATATTTTTCTATAAAATATTTTATATGCAAAATATTTTTTAATGATGGTGATGACAGCAACAAGGTGGTGGAGGAGGAGGTGGTGATAATGGTGAGATGGTCATGATGGTGATTGTGAGATGGTGGTCATGGTGAGGTGGTCATGATGGTGATAAAAGAAAAGGTGATGAGATGATCGTGGTGGTAATGGTGATGATGAGGTGATGATAGTCATGATAAAAGATATGATGGTGGTTAAAAGGGAGGTGATTGTGTATGAGAGGATGGTAGTGGTGGTGAGATGGAGGTGGTGGTATACATAGTTGGATAATATTATAAGTTGATTACTTTTCATAAAATATATTATGAAAATTCATGAGCTGAAAATATTTTTCAGTAAATGAATTAAGTTAGAAAGTTGTTTATAAAATATTCTATTTTGACTAATTTTTGTATTTTCCTATAAACTATTTTGCAGGAAACAAACATAAAACAATCTAAAAAATATTTTTTGTAAAATATTTTATATAAAATAAACATACCCTTAACATTATAAGAATTTTGAAAAGATTTTAATTCAAAATTAATCAAATATCAAGGAAGGCATTGTTGTATTGAAAGATGGAAAAAAATATCTTGATAATTAATAGTTTTTTTTTTCACTAAATGGAAACTTCAATACTTCATTATTGCTCGTAAGATATGAAGAGACCGTTTGGGAACGCGGTTGAAACGACGTTTCCTCAAATTTTAATTTTGTGTTTTACTAAAATATTTTTATGTTTTCAGATCATTTTGATGTGTTGATCTCAAAAATAATTTTTAAAACATGAAAAAAATATTATTTTAATGTATTTCTAAGTAAAAAGTACTTTAAATCACAACCGCTACCATAATTCTAAATAGGCCCGAAGAAAGGGTGTGTAGCTAAAAAAAAGTAAGAGACCGTTTGGGAATGTAGTTGAAACGACGTTCCTTTAAATTTTAATTTTGTTTTTTACTAAATTTTTTTTTATGTTTTCAGATCATTTTGATGTGCTGATCTCAAAAATAATTTTTAAAACATTAAAAAAAATATTATTTTAATATATTTCTAAGTAAAAAGTACTTTAAATCGCAACCGCTACCATAATTCTAAATAGGCCTGAAGAAAGGGTATCTAGCTAAAAAAAAGTTAGAAAAAAAAGAGTACTCGTGAAATGGACCTATGAAAAAATCCCTTGCATCTAGAATGATTTGATGATTTTAGGCGATTCATTACAAAAAATAATAATTAAAAAGTAAATATAAACAAGTTAGACAATGGGCTTGGATATATGGACACGTCGCCGAATTAAGTGACTGTTTGGGGTTATGGTTTAATCTATTTTTTATGGAAATTTGATTTTTTTTCTTTAAATTTATTTTTTAGTATTTTTGGATTTATTTAATATATTGATATCAAAAATAATTTTTTTTTGATATATTTCTAAGTCAAAACCACTTTAAAAAGTAACCGCTATCACACTCTCAAACATCTTCTATGTGGTGGCATGAATCGTTTTATAGAACCTGTCATATCTATATAAGGACACATTGAAAAATCAGATATTGTAATAAACACAACTAAAAATAGAGATATATTTAATATTTTTTCAATTATATAATTGATGGATCAATATTTTTTTTGTTTTTACATGTATAATCTTTTCTAAAAGAGTATTTAGAGATAGAGTAATAACCTAACACCATTAGGTTCAAACCCTAGACATATATGGGTCTAGCGAGCTGCCCGACACACCATCTTCAGGTTTAGCCGAGCGCCTAGCCCAAACATATGTTGGTTTAGTGAGCTGCCAGACCTATAATTTCGAGCCCATGCTCTTTTTAACTCACAAGATTCTTAGGCTCCATGATTAGACTATGAATTAGAGATATTTTACCCCCTGATAAGTTAGAGATATTAACACTTTAACCTATTCTTTTCAGAAAAAGATAAGTCTTATGGGCTATAAAAGAGACCAAGATATCTCTCAAAGTCAAGTTCTCTTTTTTCTCCACTCCTTGTTGCATATCTATTCTTAGAACTCTTTTCTAAAAAATGATTGCATTTTCTCTAAAATGATATTCGCAGAGAGTTTCTAAATTCACAAGAGAGTTTCTAAATTCACAAGATGAGATCTTTGGTAGATATAAGGTATTACTCCCTAGCCACCTTGACTGGGAAAAACGGTTCAGATTATTAGAATCAGGAGATTAACTCATTATCCAAGATATCAGCTTGCTCCTCAAGTCTATTGGATTCATATGAACCTCGATAATATAGATAAAATTATTTACCCTTTGTTTTATTTGTGTGCATCTACTTATCATTTATAGAAAAAAAGGAAAAAGAAAACTAATAGAATTAACTTATTAATTTTATGTTACTCATTAGTTAGAGTTCTTAAGCTTCTATTTTATCTAAAATCAAATCCTAACTAATGTGTAGGAAAAATATAAATTCACCTACTTAATTACTTTTATTATTATTTTTTAAATTTTCTGTTATTTTTGTTTCTTGACAGGAAATCAAAAACATTCAAAATAGCAAAATATATGATGATTATTTTGACCATATGAGTCCATGTATTGTATTAAAGATAACTGATATATAAATTGATTTGTAACTGAAGCTTATAAAAATATTTAATTGAATAAAATTTATCAATATAAGTATTAAATAAAAAAAATAAAAAAAATATAATGTATAAGTACTCCATATAACATTATATTTAAAAAATGAAAATAAAATAATATCAACCTAGACACACTTAATGAAGAGTTAACTATCACGTCAATATTTTAATAAAAATATTTGACTGAACAATTTTTATGGGTACAAATATTAAAATAAAAAAATTAAAAGAGATAATTAATTGAAAATGGCTTAGCGCATCCAAGGCCTGTACAAGTGATAACCAAATATACAAATCGAATAATAAAAAGAAGCAAAAAAATGCCATTTTATTATATTGTTGGATGCGTTGCTGTGTTTTCTTCCTTCTAATGCGACATATGTCAATAATTGTTGAATAATTTCATGATGGTGAATTTTTTTTCTTTCTCTCTTCTACTCGAAAAGTATAAGCTAATCCTTTTTCTTTTTAATATTTTAACTTTAATTCTTTTTCTTTTGATTTTTAGTTTTTGTTATTGGCTCTTTTATTAAATTTTATTTACTTTCAATTTAATCATCAATTCTAATTTGTCATATATAATTTTTTCAATTTGGTCCTTCTTCTTTTAATTTCTATTTTTTTCTTGGCTCTTTTATCAAGGTTTTTGTGGTTTTTAATTTTATCCTCTGATCCATGTTTGTGGTGTTTTGTTTTTTCTAATATGATTCTCATTCTTTTGATTTTTTTTTTAATTTAACCTTTCAATCAAAAACATTGTTCTTGACCTCTAATTTATTTTTAATTTTGATTTTCACTCTTATTCTTTTAATTACTATTTTCTTATTTGAAATCCTTTCATGTAATTGATTTTTTCTCTATTTCATCATTTGACATTTGATTTGTTAATGATTGGACTTCTTGTTTTCTCCATGCATATTGCTTTTGCTTTTGGTCTAATAACTCGTGTCATGAGTTTTAAAAGTTATCTATTGCATAGTTTTCAAATCTAACCCAAGGCTAACCTGGGACAAGTCCTGAACATGTTAGGTGGAGTCAACCCAATTCCTTTTATTTTATAAAAATATAAAAATAACATCATTTAAAAAATAATATTGTTGCAGTTTAAATTCAATTCAATTTGGAATTGTTGCAGTAAATCAAAGGATCTCCTTTCTAATTTGTTTTTGCCTATTTTTTATGATTTGAATTTCATTTGGAATTCAAATCAATACCATCAAAAACATCCTAAATATAAAAATTAATTTAACCCTTAAAATTGAATTTAATTTTAGGTTCAAACAACTTATGAGAGTTGCAAAGAATAAAAAATAAATAAATTGATTTTTAGGAATCATTGACATGACTAATTTGATGTCATTGCTTATTAATTGATGGATCAAGCCATAACTTATAAGAATTTAAAAAATAGTGTTGGATAAAATTAATGGTTGTGTATGATTATAAATATTTAAATCAATATTATTAAACTAGGCCTTTCTTGGCAGATTAACTTGGTGACTCTCTAACATGGTCACTGGCTCAGGTTGAGTTTTAAATTAAATTGAATAAGAGTTGATTTGATATGATCCATTCGATCAAATCAAAACCTGATTTGAGATCTTTTTTTCTTTTAAAAATCATCATTTTAACTTTAAAAACAAATCTTGAAATGATATTGTTTTAGATTAACTCAGGTTAACCTGTTTACTTTGTCACCAGAATCTTTGACAAGTTGTTTGACTAAATTTTTGTGATTTTAAAATATAAAACAATAATTAAGGAATGTAATATCTATATAAAAAAAATCAAATGTTAAATTTATGCTTTTAATAAAAAAAATAAAAATAAAAATAATTTGTGTTTTTAGTTAAAAGTAGAGATGCTTGTCTTTCTCACAAAGATTAGAGTAATATTTTCAAAGTATGCTTGATTTTCTTTCAAAGTAAAATATATGTTAACGAAAAAAAAAAAAAACAGTTGTGCTTTAATCTTCCTTTGATTCTTAAACCCTTGTTAATATCTTTGTCTCTATTTTTTAGGGTTAATTTGTTTTGCATAAAATATTTTAGAGGTAAAAAATATTTTACATGCAAAATATTTTTTAATGATGGTAGTGGCAGCAGCAAGATGGTGGTGGTGGAGGAGATGGTGGTAATAGTGAAATGGTCGTGATGATGATTTTGAGATGGTTGTAATATTATTAAACTAGGCATCTTTTAGCAGGTTAACTTGGTGACTCTCTGATACAGGTTGGGTTTTAAATTAAACTGGATGAGAGTTGATTTGATATGATCCATTCTGTCAAAGAACCATCTAAACCCAATAGCTTAAGCTGTTAGGTAAGGTCATAGGATATGATTTATATTATTTTCTAACATACCCTCTCAAGTGAAAACCCTTCGGGTTTGAAACTTGCACAGGCCCACATTACCTTGTGCTTATTTTTTATCAAATAAATGGGGGTGGTGAGATTCGAACTCGTGACCACTTGGTCATCAAAACTCTGATACCATATCAAAGAACCATCTCAACGTGAATTTGATGCTTACTAGCAAATAACACATGGTCTCCCTATCCTAGAACTTCACATACACATGTTTTCAGAAATAAATGGGTGTATAAGCTTAAAAGACATCCTGATGGCAGTATTGATCGCTACAAAGCAAGACTTGTAGCTAAGGGGTTTGAACAAATTCCTGGTATTGATTACTTTGATACTTTTTCCCCAGTAGTGAAGCCTACTACCATCAGGTCAATCCTCTCTCTTGCAGTCTCGTTCAAATGGAATATTCGGCAATTGGATGTTTCCAATGCTTTTCTGCATGGTATTCTAGATGAAGAATATATGGAACAACTAAAAGGTTATGAAGATCAAACCTTTCCTGATCATGTATGCTATTTACACAAGTCTATTTATGGCCTCAAACAAGCTCCTCGAGCTTGGTTCAAACGCCTCTCACAACAGCTGTTTGACTTTGGTTTTTCAGAATCCAAGATGGATTATTCATTGTTTACATACAATTCTGACACTTTACATGTTTTTGTGTTAGTATACATTGATGATATAATAATCACAGGATCCGAGAGTAAAGCAGTTCATTATTTTATTGATCAACTACAGAATGTGTTTCCAATTAAAGACTTGGGTGAATTGAGCTACTTTCTTGGTGTTGAAGCACTTAGGAACCAAGCTGGTTTACATCTGCGACAGACTAAGTATATCACTGATTTGCTCAACAGTACCTACATGCTTGGTGCAAGGCCTCTCCGTTGTCCATAATCTTCTGGCTCCAAACTCTCATCTACTGCTGTTGAACGGTTAGAAAATCCAACTGAATATCGACGAGTTGTAGGGGCTCTTCAATACTGCACAATCACAAGACCAGATATTTCCTACTCAGTAAACCAATTATGCCAGTTTATGCACTCTCCGCGTGAACTGCACTGGATAGCTATCAAGCGTGTCTTACGCTATCTAAAAGGTACTATCGAGTTTGGTCTTCTTTACACTCCTGGGACAATCACAATGCATGCCTACTGTGACTCTAATTAGGCAGGCAATCCTGATGATAGGCGGAGCACCACTGGTTATGGTGTGTTTCTTGGCACTAATCTTATATCTTGGTGCAACAAAAAGCAGAGTGTTGTCTCTCGATCTAGCACAGAGGCTGAATATAGAAGCATGGCTCATACAACTGCTGAATTGTACTAGCTTCGCATGCTTCTTCAAGAATTACATATCACATTGTCTACTGCCCCAAACTTATGGTGTGATAATGTCAGTGCTAGTGCATTAGCTTCTGATCCTGTCTTTCATTCACGCACGAAACACATCAAAATTGACTACCATTTCGTCAGGGAGAAGGTGGTTAATCATGATATTCAAATTCAGCATACCTCAACACAGAACCAAATTGCCGATGTCTTTACAAAAAGTCATACTGCAAATCGATATTGCTTTCTAAGAGACAAACTGTGTGTCTGTTTTCTTCCCCACAGTTTGAGAGGGGATGTTAGAGTATTGAATAGCATAACAACCTCAACAAAATCAGGAACATAATCAAGCATAGGAGAAAGATCAGAAGAAGATAGAGGAAGATAAGAAGAATGAATAAAGATAATCTGTTATAGTTTAAAATTCAAATACCTGCACTTATCCTATTTTCAAGTTGTAGGCATATATATGTACATTGTAAAACATTATGAAGAATGTAAAGAATAAATTTCTTCATCTTCTGTCAGCGTATATTTGTTTAATCTTTCACATTCAACCAAATCAAAACCTAATTTGTGATCTTTTTTTCTTCTTCAAAAATCATCGTTTTATCTTAAAAAAATAATTCTTAAAATGACATTATTTTAGTTTGACTCGGATTAACCTGTTCAATTTGTCACTCGAATCTCGGACAAGTTGTTTGACTAAAGTTTAAATAAAGGAATGTAATATATATATATATATATATCAAAGGTTAAATTTATGCTATTAATTAAAAAAATTAAACAAAAAAAATAATAAGTTGTGTTTTTAGTTAAAAGTAGAGATGCTTCTCTTTCTCACAAAGATTAGAGTAATATTTTCAAAGGACACATGATTTTCTTTCAAAGTAAAATATATGCTAACGAACAAAAAAAAAACAGTTGTGCTTTAATCTTCTTTGATTCTTAAACCCTTGTTAATATTTTTGTTTGAAGGTCGAAAATATTGTTTAATAAACATACTAAGTTTGAAGATTAATTATAAAATATTTTATATTAATCTATTTTTATATTTTTTTTAAACTATTTTATAAAAACAAACATAAAAAAATTTAAAAAATATTTTTTGATAAAATATTTTATGCAAAATAAACATACCCTTAATATTATAAGAATTTTGAAAAGATTTTAATTCAAAATTAATTGAATGTCAAGGAAGGCATTGTTGTCTTGAAAGGTGGAAAAGATATCTTGATAATTAATAGTTTTGTTTTTTTATATATACTAAATGGAAACTTTAGAACTTCATTATTGCTCGTAAGATATGAAGAACGGGTGTGTAGCTAAAAAAAAGTTCGAGGAAAAAAAAACGAGTACTCGTGAAATGGACCTATGAAAAAATCCCTTGCATCTAAAAAGATTTGATGATGGAGGCGATCCATTACGAAAAAGAAAAGAAAATAAATTAAAAAAATTAAAAGTAAATATAAACAAGTTAGACAATGGGCATGTACATATTGCTGAATTAAGTGTCTATTTAGTGCTGCGAATGAACCTATTTTTTCATGAAAAATTGATTTTTTTATTTTAAATTATGTTTTTAGTGTTTTTGAATTGTTTTAATGTGTTGATATCAAAAAAAAATTTTAAAAAATAAAAAATATATTATTTTAATACATTTATAAGAAAAAAACATTTTGAAAAGCAATCGCTACCACATTCTCAAACACCTCTATATGAAACAAATTTTTTTTGGAACCTATTATATAAGGACACATTGAAAAATCAGATATGGTAATAAACACAACTAAAAATAGAAATATATTTAAGATTTGTTCAATTATATAAAATTATATTATGGATGGATCAATATTTTTTTGTTTTTACATGCATCTTCTTTTCTAAAAGAGTAACTAAAGATAAAATAATAATTTAATATCATTAGATTCAGCCAAGCGCTAAGTTCAGATATATATGGGTCTGACAAGTTACCTGACCCACTATCTTTGAGCGCTGAGCCTAGGCATGTATTGATCTAGCGAGTTGTCAGACTGATCATTTCCAGGCCCCTGCTCTTTTTAACTCTGAAAATTTTTAGGATCCATGATTATACCATAAGTCAGAAATATTTTACCCCATGACGAGTCATAATTTTTTTTTTATCATGATAATTCAGAGATATTTTGCTAATACTTTAACCCATTCTTTCCATAAAGAGATAAGTCTTGTGTGCTATAAAAGAGATCATGATATATCTCAAAGGCAAGTTCTCTTTTTTCTCCACTCCTTGTTGTATATCTATTCTTAGAACTCTTATCTAAAAAATAATTGCATTTTATTTGAAATGATATTCATTTAAGTATCGGAAAGTCCTTAAATTCATAAGATATGACCTTTTACAAATATCATGTATTATTCATCAGTCATCTTAACTAGAGATAACGATTTAGATCATCACAATTAAGAGATTTACTCATTATCTAAGATATCGGCTTGACCTTTAAGTCCAAGCTCGTTCATAAGAATAAATAAAGTTACTTACCCTTTGTTTTATTTGGGTGCATGTACTTGTATTTAAAAAAAAAATAACAAAAAGAAAAGGAAAAGGAAAACTAATAGAATTAACTTATTAATTTTATGTTACTCATCAGTTAGAGTTCTTAAGCTTCTATTTTATCTAAAATCAAATCCTAGCTAATGTGTAAGAAAAATATAAAGTCAAAAGACTACATGCTGCGTGCAAAGACTCTGGCATATTTCAGGTAACATATACTATTTATCATCCCATTAATCATAGCTTTTGATGTTGTTCTCTCCATGCTTGTTTCAACCATTCAAGCAATTATTAATTGCTGAATCTTGCTTGAGTTAAGATTATTGAAGAGACCATTTAAATTTGATTGCTAGAAGGTGGGATATCCTCTTTGATTATCTCCCAACTGTTCAGCTCTGCCCTTTTCTTTTCTTTTTCGAAGAATAGTATAAAGCTCTGCTTTTACTCTTTTATTTATGGAAAAAAGTCGAAAAAGAAAGGAATTTTGCAGTTACTAAACCATGGAGTTTCAGATGAACTAACAAGAAATACAAGGAAGCAAGTACAAGAATTCTTTGAACTTCCTTTAACAGGGAAGAAACGGTGGAAACAGAAACCAGGATGTCTTGAAGGCTAGGCCAAGCTTATGTTATCTCTGAAGAACAAAAGCTTGATTTGAATGACATGATTTTCCTCAAAGCTCTTCCTATCCAAGACAGAAATCTTGAATTCTGGCCTGCAAAACCTCAAAAATTCAGGTACTAACTATGTTAGTACTAATTTGCAAGCTATCTTACTACATAATTAAGCTATAGCTTGACACATTCTAATGATGTCCTAATTCAAAACAGTCCACATTTTGTCTTTTAGGGAATATTTGGACAAGTATAAGGCAAGTTGTAGTTGACTTAACAAGGTTCATGGCCATGGGGCTTACAATTGACGGTCAAGAGCTTTGCGAGGCTTATCAAGAAGGACTATATCACATAAGGATGAATTGCTACCCTCGTTGTCCTCAGCCAGAACAAGTTATGGGGATAACTCCACTTGCTGATAACTCTGAATCACTCTCTTGCTTGAGGGGGGCAACACACAGGGATGGCAGGTTCTGAAGGATGGTAGTGGGGTATTTGTTGAACCAATACATGGTGCTATTGTTGTAAACACGGGACATATTACTGAGGTAAGGATCTGTTATATTTCACCTGACAGCATCAAAAAGATATAACGTGTTTTGATGAAACTGGAACAGAAGCTTATAAGTATTTAGTAGCTATAAATCATGCAGATAATAAGCAATGGGGTATACAGAGCACCAGATCACAGAGCAGTAGCAAACAAATCAAAGGAGAGGCTGTCCATCGTTACCTTCTGCTATCCCACATCATCGAAGAACTTACCAAGTCTGGAAGTGAACCTCTTTACAACACCCTCACCGTGGAAGAGTATTTTCATTCTTTTTACAATCGAAAGCTTGAAGTTTCTGTTGGCGTGAGCTGTCATTGAGAAATTATAGTATCAGTAGAGAAATTATAGGAATCCCCTGATTTAAGGGCAAAACTTTATTCTTGCCTTTAAACGTGTATCGTAAAAAATATAATAGATTTTTGTGCATTAATAAACTTCCAATCTCTGTAAAGAACGATTGTATAGAATATATATTTTCCAAATTCTGTCATGGTATCAGAGCCTGGTTGGCTCTGGGATTTTTCTTTTACTGTTAACCTTTGATCCACATATTCTCAGCTCCCTTCCTTCCTCCCTGTACACCCATGGAGATCATGACTTGAACAACTTTGGTAGTCTTCCAACTCTTTCATCACTGAATTAACCATAAAAATGGCAAATATTTTAACCAAAACTTCAGCCCTTCCAACCGAACTTTCTGCTGTTCCTATTGGGATAAAGCTGGACGACACCAACTATGGACCCTAGTCTCAAGTTGTTGAGATGTATATCTCTGGCAAAGATAAGTTGGGATATATTAATGGTGATTTTCCTCAGCCCCCTTAGACAGATCCTTCCTTTCGAAATGGTGCACAGACAATGCCATTGTCAAAGGATAGCTGATCAATTCCATGGATCCCTCCCTGATTGGTAACTTTATTCGGTTTCCAACAGCAAAATCGATGTAGAATGCTATTGCTACTACCTATTTTGACGGCAGTGATAACTCTCAAGTTTATGCCCACTTAAGATGTGTGACTCGTCTAAAACAAGCTGGTGGTTCTCTGGAAAAAAACTACAATGATCTTCAAGGTCTCTAGCTTGAAATAGATTTTCGCCGTCCAAATCCCATGGAGTGTACTGCTGATATACAAAAGTATAATACAGTACTTTAAGAAGAGTGAGTCTATGTTTTTTTGGATGGTCTCGATAACCGACTTGACACAATTCGAGGTGGTGTATTGCAGATGAGGCCATTTCCCACGGTTGAACAAGCTTATGCCCATGTCCGTAGGGAAGCTGTCCGTCAGGCTGTCATGAACAAAGAAGGTGCTGATGACACTCCAGGAGTTGTGCTGGCTTCAAATCTGGACACCTCAAGACACTCTCACTAGGCAGTGGAAAAATCTGGTATGACAGCTAAGGCATGCACCTCTCATACAAATAAATGCTCTCATTGTGGCAACCAGAGACATACTCGTGACAACTGCTTCAAATTGCATGGATATCCTGATTAGTGGACTGAACTCCAAGCCAAGAAAAAAATAGGATACTGCCGGGACAGATGGAACAAGGGAAAGGCTGCTGTTGCTGAAGCTGCACCAAATCTTTCGTCGATTCCTATTCTTTGAAACTCCTTAAGGAACCACGTCAGTCATTGATCAAGGTATTACACTATTTAATTCTCCTCCGGATGTCGAGAACAATGAGTGGATTCTTGACTCTAGGGCCACCGACCACATGACCTTTGATGCTACTGACTTCACGGAGCCTTCCTTGCCACAACGAACCAGCATTGCTAGTGCTAATGGAGTTATATCCCCGGTTACAGGGGATGGCACAATCACATTATCCCCTGCGTTGCCTTTATATAATACCATGCTTCTCCCTTCTCTCTCACATAAATTGTTATTTGAGTTACTACTGATCTAAATTATGTGGTACTTATTTACTCTATCTTTTGTTTAGATATTCTCATCAAGGAGATAATTAGGCATGGTACTAAAAAGAGGAGGCTATATTACATATATGATTTCAGTATAAACAGGGCAAATCACATGCATCATCCAGTAAGCATCGAAGGGCATCAGATTTGGCTTTGGCATCAACGGTTGGGGCATCCATCCTTTGGTTATATGAAACATTTGTTTCATGAGTTATTCGTAAACATGTCAGATTCTAATCTTAAGTGTGATACTTGTATTATTGTAACGCATTAGTGTTTTTACCGTGGACTGATGATTTATTTATTTTTTTTTTGTTTTTTTTATTGTTTTTTACACTATGCCTTTAGTTTTTTTTTTGGCTGAGCTGTTTTTTTTTAAAATTTTTTTTCTTTTTCATTTTTAATGTTTTTCGGGTTTTTTTCTTTTTTTTTGTTTTTTTTATTTCAATGAATTTTTTTTGTTTCATTTAGTTTGTTAATGTTAATTTTGTTTTTATTTAGTTATCAGACTTTCATGACACGGATCCCGAGTTTAACGGGTTAACCTGAATTTTTTTTTTGCTTTTTTTTTCGTTTTAATTAATATTTTTCGTTTAGTTTAGTTTGTTAATGTTGAATTTCTTTCTATTTAACTATCGGCTTTCATGACTCGTATCCTGGGTTTAACGAGTTGACATGGTTTTGGACTGCACAGTGCAGTCTGCAGTCCAAAGGCTGAGCTGTCTTTTTTTTTCCTGTTTTTATTTTTTTTTCATTTTTTATGCCTTTCGAGTTTTTTTTTTTGCTTTTTTTTTGTTTTTTTCTTTTAATGAATTTTTTTTGTTTAATTTAGTTTGTTAATGTTAAATTTTTTTATTTAGTTATCAGACTTTCATGACACAGATCCCGGGTTTGACGAGTTAACCCAGAATTTTTTTTTTTGCTTTTTTTTTGTTTTAATTGATTTTTTTCGTGTAGTTTAGTTTGTTAATGTTAAATTTTTTTCTATTTAATTATCAGACCTTCATGATACGTATCCCGGGTTTGACGGGTTAACCCAGTTAATTATGGGTTAACACGTCATTTTTTTTTTCTATTTAGTTATCAAACTTTCATGACGCGAATCCCAGGTTTGACGGGTTAACCTGATTTGAAGGGTTAACCCAGTTAATTCAGATTTTTTTTCTTTTTCTTCACAGTACAGTCCACAGTGAAAAGGCTGATGCCTTTTGTTTGTTTTTGTTTTTTTTCCTTTTTAATTAATTTTTTTCGTTTAATTTAGTTTGTTAATGTTAAATTTTTTTTCTATTTAGTTATCAAACATTCATTACACGGATCCCGGGTTTGACGAGTTAACATGGTTTGACGGGTTAGCCCAGTTAATTCTGGGTTAACCTGTCAATTTTTTTTTTCCTATTTAGTTATCAAACTTTCACGACACGAATCCAAGGTTTGACGGGCTAACCTGGTTTAAAGGGTTAACCCAATTAATTTATATTTTTTTTTCTTCATTAGTTTTTTTCTTCCTGTTGGTTTTTTTCTTTGTTTTTTTTCTTTTTAATTAATCTATTTAATTATCACACTTTTATGACACGACCTTGCAGCCAGACCCACATCCAAGGCTATTGAGTCTGGTATTGCATCCAAACCCACTTAAACTTGGGTTATGCAAGTTTAATGTTATTATTAATATTATAAATATTACTCTTGGGTCAGGCGTTGCAGCCAAACCCAAGACTCTTGGGTATAACTTTGCAGAAAGACCTAACACTTTTAGATCTTAGTATTTTTTGATATTTTTTATACAAAAAACAATTGACCCGCGGCATCGCTAGTGTTTCACTGTGCAAGTCCACAGTGAAACGCTGAGCTGTATTTTTTTTTTGCTTTTTTTTTTGTTATTTTAAGCTGTTTTTTTTTCTTTTTTCTTTGGTTTTTTAAGCTGTTTTTTTTTGTTTTTTTTAATGAATGTTTTTTTGTTTAATTTTTTTTTATTTAGTTATCAAATTTTCATGATACAGGTTCCGGGTTTGACGGATTAACCCAGATTTGTTTTTCTGGTTTTTCTTTTTAATTAATTTTTTCGAGTGCAGTCCATAGTGAAACGCTTAGCTTTTTTTTTAAGTTGTTTTTTTTTCTTTGTTTTTTTTAAGCTGTTTCTTTTCTTTGTTTTTTTTTAATGAATGTTTTTTTGTTAATGTTTAATTTTTTTTTCTATTTAGTTATCAAATATTCATGATACAGGTTCCGGGTTTGACGGGTTAACCCAGATTTTTTTTTCTGGTTTTTCTTTTTAATTAATTTTTTTGAGTGCAGTCCACAGTGAAACGCGTAACTGTCTTTTTTTTTTTGCTTTGTTTTTTTAAGCTGTTTTTTTTTCTTTTTTCTTTTTTGCTTTTTTCTTTGTTTTTTTAAGCTGTTTTGTTTTTTTTTTTAATGAATATTTTTTTGTTTCATTTTTTTTTT
>Ga0307515_10002213_pt1 | contig 42687 bp, 59 predicted proteins | sample 17_EM_MG_FD_194513 | JGI IMG/M metagenome (GOLD analysis project Ga0307515, IMG submission 194513) | Populus trichocarpa ectomycorrhiza microbial communities from riparian zone in the Pacific Northwest, United States - 17_EM | ecosystem: Host-associated > Plants > Roots > Unclassified | place... | reverse complement strand
AAATCATCTCCCCAATTTCCACTTATCTCCAAATCCAGCTCCCTCTCAACTCGCACCCAACTCTCCCCTCCCCCTCATCGACATCCTCTTCATCAGATTCGCCCTCTCTCTCCCTCACCAACCCCCACCTGCACCGCCAAATCCCAATTTTCCAACACCCCCGCTTCGCTTTCCCCCTCCCGCCCCTCGTAACCTCGTTTTCAAATCTACCTTAAGAGGTGCGCTGCCCCAGCTTTCTCTCCCCTTCCAGCCGTTCTCATCGCACCGCTCTTTCTCCCTCCGCAGAGAATAGCACAATATGGATAGCTGGAGAGTCGCAGTCCTTGGAGACGGCGGTGTCGGAAAAACTGCGCTGGCTGTACAGGTTCGTGTCCCATCTATCGACGAATGCCAACTAAAGTGACTCCTGACTTCCTTCCTCAGTTTACTCTCAATTGTTTCGTCGGTGAGTTGCTGACAATAATGACCCTCTCCCCCTTCGCCTGATATTAACAATATCGCCCTTGTTCCTCTTTCTCTCACTTGACCAGAGGTTTGTCCTATCTCCTGCAGCCCTTTCCCCTCTCTCTCTCCCCGTGCTCAATAACTTGCCCCTATTCTTAGACCTATGATCCAACAATAGAGGATGCGTATCGGAAACAACTCGTGGTGGACAATAAAATGTGTTTTGTGGAAGTCATCGATACGGCTGGTCAAGGTCTGTCTATTGTCATAATCTCCGCCAGATCCCGCGTAATGACCGCTGATATTTAGAGGAATATGCGACCCTTCGAGACCAGTGGGTCAGGTGCGATCCCTAAAATTTCTCCTCCCCTCCTCGAACATGGCTCATTTTACCCCGCTGGATTACAGAGAGGGTCAGGGATTCATCCTCGTCTACTCGATTGCCTCACGGGCAACGTTCGAGCGCCTTGATGTCTTTCGTCAGGCCATGCTCAAGGTGAAGAGGCACCGACCGGTGTTCATGCTCGTCGGCAATAAATGCGACAAACAGTACGAGCGCGAGGTGTCCAGAGAAGAAGGTGCCGCTATGGCCCGCGACTTTGGTTGCAGGTTTTTGGAAACGTCGGCCAAGACGGCACAGAATGTGGAGAAACTCTTCACGGACCTAGTGAGGTTGCTCCGGACGAGCAAGGAGAACGTCGACCGTGGTGTCCCTGCACCCCCTCCCCCAACAAAACCACCAAAGCAGTCAGGACGAATTAAGTGTGTCATCCTGTAAGGGTATTCCGGAGCTTGTGTTTTCACTTCCCTTCCACCTTGACGTTATAGAGATTTGACCTCGTTTCTTTTCTCGATTACCTTTTGCGTTTTGATGATACCACTCCGCTTCCCCTTTTGCCCCCTTTTGCCATCGTTACTGCTATGCCGAACGGTCTGTAGGTCTCTCTCACTGTACTCTTTAGGGCTGTATTGCTTTTGCTCGTTCCCTGGACCCTGACTGACCGTTACACGAACCTTGTGGCACCTGCGTGAATGGAATTCAAAACCATGTGCCCGTTCCTACCCCCGAGTGTGATCATTTTTGTATATGTGTGTACATACTGTCCAAAGTGTATATAACCCTCTGTTCACCTAACCGTCTGTCGTTATTCCCAGGGAACTGGCGTTGCGCAGACGTCTTCTGATCATCAAACATCTATTTATCTCCCTCCTATTGGATCCCGAATGTTACGGATGGGTTGTATGTGCCTTGGTTCTCCGCTGCACGGTGCGTGTGTAATTCCACGGCCGCCGCGACCTCGTCTCAGTGTATGTCGCCCTTCGACCCTACGCGCACGTGTGGTGAGCTGAACTTTCTCTCACCGGTCATCAAACTCATGGACGAACTCAAAGGCTGTGTGCGACCGTCATCGGAGGAAGCCAGGGTGTAATTCAACGGACTCTATCAATGCCTCACGTACGTAATAATTACCCTCATCGGTTGTGCCACAAAAGTGTTCGCAAGTCAGTCCACACGTTGGAATCACGGTAGAGGTATGTCATCGAGTTGAACATCCCCGGTTGGATGGTCTCGCCCTTGTGTTCGTACAACCACATCACGGAACCCCAGACGAGCGCAGCGAAGACGGAAAAGTATCGCGAATCTGGAGGGATAGGCTTCACCGCCGCCGTGGGGGATTGGGGTTTGGGGGTAGCGCGGGGTATGAATGATGCGATTACGCGTGAGCAGATGTACAGCACGACCTGTTTGTCATGCACGCAGCAAATGTATACGTCAGCCCTCTTTCTTTCCAAAGTGGGATGTGCGAACGGACCTGTTCATTGATTGCGTTTCTATCCCCAAAGACAAGGTAGCCCCCGACGAGGCCGGCGAAGAACGTGTCGAACTTTCGCTCTTTACCACCGTTCGCCTTTTTCTGGACTAGCACCAGGGTCTTGTACAATGCGACGTATTTCATGAGGTTCGTAGCGTGGGTCTTGGTCGCCTTAAAGATCGTTCGTGCCCGGGTATCCCAGCTGCAAGCAATGAGTATGCGGCGTTTCCGGGGGAAAGCGAAGGCTTGATGGTTGCGTAACTCACTCTCCGCGACCGAACAGAATGGCCATGATCAACGCATGAGGGAAACGAATCTTGACACCGTAGACGAAGCCATTCCGAGCACCCTTTAGGATTCCGAGGTAGTCGTGGTAGGCTGGGTCGGAGATTATGCGTTGGATGCTGGACATCGTCGCGTTGAAGAGAGGACGATGGGTCAGACTGCCGTCGTTCTCTGCAGTGATCGTGATGATAATCACATGCCACAACGGCGACCGGGATTAGACTCGCCACGGTGGTTGGCAGTCAGCCGAGCGGTATATAAAGTACAATCGCGTGGGACGGTGGCATCTGGATTTTGGCTTTACGATTGTCCGAGGGTGGACGATCACCCTGGTTAAGAAACTACTGCTGCCGAGAATACCGTCACGAGGCCCTCCAACGTCAAATAACTCTCACAGCAACCTTAACTTTCCCGTTACTTGGTTGATCAACCGAGCCGGGCCTGTGGAAAATACTTCAGAATCGGGAAAAGAAAGAAAAAGGGGGGAGCACGAACCGGGACCAATCCCCAACACGGTTCTGCTGCCTGCCGCGACCTGTGTCCGACCCCTGAAAACAAACAAACAAAAGAGTAATCAAAACATGTAAAAAAACCGACGAGATGGAAGCGTGTAGCCTCACGCGTCTTGGATGGATCGTGCGCAGAGGTTCAGGCTCTGGGCCTTCGCTTGCAAAAGAAACATTTCCTCCTCATCGGGACACCTTAACGCGACCTTTGTCTGTCTATCATGCAACGTATCAGAGCACGCAGTCGACGAGAACGACAAATAATCCTACCCCGTTCGTTCCCAGTGTTTGAGGAGCTGCGTGATGGAGAACGTGTCATGATCCGCGTGGCGGCTTAGGTTCCAGACTTACTCTCGGATTCGATACCGATAGGGTGCGATAGCACGCCAGGGTGGCATGTCTGAATGCACGGAGGTTCGTCAGTTTGATTGCGGTGGGTAAGCCTAGTGCGTCGTCACATACGAGCATCTAAACATATCAACCGTCAGCCGCAGGTTCTAGGCGAGTTCTTTTTGGTTTTTTCTTCTGAAATTTCCGCTTACTGTGCAGCAGTTTTCCCAATTGACATTCCTAGGTCATCTCGTACAACGAGTACCTACACGTAAGTTTTTAGACGTCGACCAGCAGGACAAGAGGGGGTGAGCTTGAACACCCACAAGTTTGCACTCTTCTTCGGAAGATGGATTTACCTGAGCGAGATCTCCATCTCCAGCTTCGCTCGATGCGTCACTTTCCGAGTTATCCCCGACTGACTCAGGTGCTTTGGCCTCATGACGGGAGGAGGCAGAAGATGTGCCAGCGTGCTCCTTGACGGCAGAAGTGCAACGTCCGGCAACGTACCCCGTTGCGAGAGAAGCTCCGACAATCGCGATATATGCTTGGTGAAATGGTTAACGTCGTCAGTTCAGTACCGAGCGACCAACCTGAGCAGCGGTTTGGAAAACGGCCATATACTCACAAGAGAGATTCATTCCAGGTACGATCACGTGCGATCGCCAAAATTCTCAATCTCGACCATGTTTTTGATTTGTCTGCCTTGTGGTCACGCATTGAGGGACACACCTATTGAGCATCTTCGAGTACAGATTTGCCTCTCTGTCTGGGATTGTGCTTTCCTTCCTGTGGTGATCTTATTCCCCCATACCGTGATTCTTACGGTTGAGTCGTTCTTCCCAACCGACAATCTCGTCGTCTCTCCCGACGAGCCGAATTGGGCAAACAACCCCGCGCAACAAGGTTCGTTCGTAAATCGATTTTCCTGGTTTTATGCAGCTCGTCGGGAGGTTCTTTTTGTCCCGGCCCTATATTCCGATCCCGTACGTCGTCCCCCCTTGTTGGTTGCGTGACCTATTCTCAGCTCCGCACCGAGGTGATCACCGAGGGTTGATTTTGACCTGCTTATCGGGTAGCCACGTTCGTATCTTCGACGCGTGGCGGACCGCTTCCCCAGCATACAAATACCAAAATCTCGGGCAATGTGACCAACAGGCTCTAGGCAGCAGTGGTCACCACGGAGGTTACCTGGGGGCACTACAGTTTCAGGTGAGCTGGGGCTGGTTCGCAATCTATCTGGGGTGGCCCTGTGGATAATTACTGCGCGAAAATATATCCCCCACGCACCCATGTAAGCCTATCTCTGTTACTCTCCGCTTGAACAGCTGCCGACTGAGTCTCGTGTGCGTACACTCAACTTAGCGTAGTCAAATACCGGTTCACCGGGTTTTGGCGAACCTCGCGGTGATATCGCTCATGACGAATGTCCTTTATGGGCCCTCAAGTCTCCTCGCCCGTGATGCCCACGCGGTTAGCACCCTCAGCGTCGCGTATGGCACATAGCTCCGAATAACTCCGTATCCAAGGGAACCCATGGCTGTGATCTGGCGGGCGTAGTTTTGGAAGAAGGGGGATGCGTTCGATCAGGTATCTCCGGCGGGGTCGTGGTAAACATGCAACTCTAGCGTCGTCCCCGCCCCCCATAAGGTTTCCCTTTAATGTCGTCGGTCCTCACCTGATACCGTACGTTTTAACGGCTGACGCTGAGGGTTTATTCCCAACGTACTGTTTCTTCCCTTCCGAGATATCCTCGAGGGCTCACTCCGGCCTGGATGGGAAGTAGGCACATCATTGCTTGCATTACACTAGATACACAGATATAAACACGGTACAGCACGCGGGGGGCGTGCAAAAGCTGACATGGGTATATACGAAATGACGTTTCTGAACGTGCTGTTTCAATCACTTTCGCTATCCGTGGAGGATCCAGTTTCGTTGCCATCGTACTCTAGAGGAATAGTCAGTTTGTCCGTACCCGCTCTCGCCGGAATTGTGCTTACCCATCATCATATAGCTTGCATCGTGCATGCTTGATTGAGATGGAGCAACGGAGGAGGCGGGAATGCTGTTGGTCGCTCCCGACTTCTGAGTCTTCTTACCATTCGTCACTCTGACGGAGGTTGCGCTTGGGCTATCGGTGGAGGATGTGGGAGAAACGGGGGATGCTTCGGGCGAGAAAACCGACATTCTCGATTCGGAGGGAGCATTGGAGCTTTCCCGTGTGATGGAGTTTTCTCTTAGTTTTGAAGACTTCTTCGATGCTGGAGGCGGCATATCGGTGACGTTCTTCAGTGGTGAACCTGAGCAAGGGAAAGCACATGAGACCCATGGTCCACGCGGTGATATGCAGTTACTTGCCAGTAGTCTTTGCCTTCTTTAGCTTCTTCGGAGTGGCTTGAGGTGATCCAGGCTGTAGTGTACGGGTTAGAGTCTGGCTTTGGTGTAACGGAAAAAAGCCGACCCACCCTCTTGCTGCGGGTACTGAAGTCCCCGTCATCTATAGTCCAGGTTATTAGGAACTAATGCGAAAGGAGGCTTGTAATAAAATCAGACTTGCCTCTCCTAGCCGCCCTCCCTTTATTCTTCCCTTTTATGCTTGGTTTTGAGTCATCTGAAGCCTCTGAGCCAAGATATGGAGATTCGGAGCGTCCATGGTCTCCACCGGACCTTTTGAGCTGTGAGAGGTTGTTCAGGGGCGCATCAAGAACCCGTCACTGACTTTGGTTTTGTGTTGGGGTTCCGTGACCCACCACGGCGGTTTCCGCTGCCAACCCCCATGCACGAGGAGAGGTGAGGGGCGTATCTACTGGATGCAATCTGCGCGGCAGATTGACCGGGTTTTGTTGGACGTGTTAGAGAGGGTGCACCAACGGGTAAGCATGGAGAATCCAACTGACCTGTCGCTTGCAATTCAAACACTCGAAATAAACAGCACCATCTGATTTTCCATTGGCGCTGCCAGTGGGTGTAGACCGCTTCCCTTCTATACTGGGGCTCGTTGGCCGGGGAGATGAGGAATCCGTTTGACCGGTTGAAGTCGATGCGTGGGCTGAATGAGAGTGGAAGGGTTTGTAAGTAAAGAGCGGTAGCCTTAGGATATGTCTTACCTGTGCCACAGCTTTATTCGCGAAAACAAGACCGTCAGCATCCGAATGATACTACGCTAAGCGTGTGACGTCGTTCGGGGTGGACATACCGCGTGTGGCATATATCACAAAGCATGTTCGACTTCTGGACCTCATAATGGGCCTGCAACGTAGAATCCATTACGAGGTCGCTAACCATTGCAGAAAACACCAAAGCCGTCTGCGCCGAGGGATTGCGAACGTGAATCCGGGAGGATGGCGTGCACGGAAAGCAGAGAAGGGCAGACGGACCAACTTGGATATCACTTCATCGCGTTCAGACTTGGGCATTTCAGCGCGTCACAGAGAACTTGAAGAAGAAAGGTTTTACGAGGTTTGTCGTGCGACGCAAAAGCAACTGCTCGAGGATGGAGGCTGAGTGTGATCGCGAAGCGCCCAAGTTGAGTGTGGTCAGCGCACGTGGATATCTTCGGTGTATGGAACGGAACAATCGCGGCTAATCGCGGGTGGACTTGAGAAATCTAAAATTCATTCAAATCATTTGACTATGTCTCGTGGCGGGACGTGGGCAAGGTCATGAAAGCAAGACAAGGTATCTTCTGCGGTGCGTAAAAGTTTGTAAGGTATTGTGCACGATGGGGTCAACGGGAAAAGAAATTATGAGAGGAGATTTGCATGCTAGTCAGTAGTGGTTGCTACTCGTCAACCGAGAAATAGAAAACACGACCATGATCGAGACCGCCAGAACACCGATGCTTGCAGGGAGTATCATGTCTCTTGGAATTCCAAAGACATCCTCCGTCAGAACAGGCGGCGGAGGGGAGGGCAATGGGTCCTCCGCTTTCTCTATCGCTGTGGTCTCACTCTGGGCAGCGGCAGCGGCCTCGGCGGCTTTTGCCTCAAGCTTCTCCGCCGTGGCATCCTCCCAGCCATTTCCTCCTTGTATGAAAAGGACAACTCTTTCCTGCCCCTTCGACCTCGCCATTTTGACGGCATCGGAAACGTCCCCATCGGACGTGATCAACACAACGTCGCCATCCACGTCGGTATATGCGAGCTGGTAATCGCTGGGATCGGGGTGGGGCTGCGATCCATCCTCTGGCGCAAAGTTTGTGAAAAACGGATCGATGGCAAGTTTTGTAGAAACGATCTCGCGCATATGCTCGTAGTTGTCGTGGCGGGATTGGAATCTGTGGGTACGCCCGCTTGGTGTTCGGAATTTGAAGACATAGGTACCATCATCGACGGATGGGAACGCGGCTTGCGACCCGGGGCCACCTCTTGTCACGTAGCCGTCGAGCACGGAACCTTCGTCTTCCATGACAACGGAGGCCGAGTCATTTGGATGCAGGTCAGACCGAGGGGATTGGGGTAATTGAGAGATGCCTCGCATTGAGCCATGTTTACTGCTCAACATATCGGTGGGTTGACCGGACATCGCCGACTCAGTTTCTCCGCCGCCGATGGAATCAAAGAACCGGCCCCACATGGGACCCCCGGTTTCTGAGCTCGTGTCCCCGGCTTCTTGGCTCATGGTGTTCATCTATTCGTGGGTCGTTGGCAATATACCTCCGCAAGGCAGGAACGACTTACTTGTTCTAGGGTGGCGTAGGTCAGCTTGAGGACATCTACGATGGCGACCAGGCGACTGTCAGCCTCAACAACGGGCAAGTTGAGATAACGTCCATCTAGGGGGGTCAGGTCACATAATTGTTGCCTAACAAAAGTACTCACTGTGCATTTTTTTCAATGCGTCGTGAACGGTCATCGAAGGTGGAGCGGTGTCGGGATGTGGGGTCATAACTCTGACGACGCTGCACCTTCCAGCGTCCAGGCCAGCGGCAATGACACGTAGTACCACGTCTTTACTCGTGAAGATACCAGCGATTCTGGGCACATTGTTTATAGCACCAGCAGGGGCATTCTCCATGACGCAAACGGCGGTGACCCTACGCTCCTTCATAAGTTTGGCCACCTCTCTGACGGTCGCCTTGGGTCCAACGGTAGCAGGCTGTGTACGCGAGTCCATAACAGTGGTTAAATCAGGCAATGCGGTCTTTTCACGTAGTGTTTCAACGTATGCGAGCATGGCGCTGGTCTGAGTGTTCGACGTAATTCCACCGAGTTCGGATTGGACACCAGCAAGAGCGTTATAGAGTTTCTCAGATGCGGTCGAGCTGCGTTCGACCTTGTCAACGGCTTCATGGAAGACCTTGGTAATATCGAGGAGACCGACGACATTCCCGTCTTCGTTGCAGACAGGCTGAAAGGGAAAGAATGAGTGAAAAAGAAACGAGGACGTATATAAGAGGAACGATCGGACATACCAAGTGTCGGAAATGCCTTTCGACCATGAGCTGCAAGGCCTCAGTCGCACTGGTGGTGTCCCGAGTGACCAAGGGACTCCTCGTCATTATTTGGCTAACATGGGTGGTGTGTGGATCCAAGCCCTCTGCGGTGACCTGAAAAGGGGATCAGGGCTGAGGCAGCAGAACGAGAAATATCAGTTACCCTATAGGCCAGATCCTTGGCTGTAAAAATACCGCTCAAGCCTTCTTCGTCATCAACGACCAAGACACAATCCGTTCGTTTTGCAGCACAAAGCTGGCTCGCTTCGGAGACGGTAATGTTCTCCGGAACGGTAAGGGCGGGAGAGGGACGGAGTGCGGCGACGGTTCCTTTCTGAGCAGTCTGTTTGGCTGAACGTTTCTGGCGAAAGGGTACACCGGTCGTAGAGACTGTACGTTTACGGGCCAGTTCGGATTCGATTTTCTTGCGAATGGCCTGGACGGGAAAGATGACATCAGCGGCCATCCGCAAACGCGACGCTTCAGAGGAGGGGGGAGGTGACGAAGTGGAGGAGAGCAGCGACGGAGTGGTGGGGTCTCGGTCGATGTCGACGGAGACGCGTTCCGACAGAGGTGGGATGTAATGCATAGAGGTGCGCGGTACTCACCTCGTCCCTCTTGGACTGCTTTTTCCTCGTCTCTGGCAGCGCACTAGATACTGCAGACATTGCTTCTTGTCGAAGAGGAGAACCGTGGTGGTGATGGGAGTCCGTCGCGGCAGGGGGGAAATGAAAGGTACCGGACTGTGAACGCGGTACTGGTATTCGAGACATTTACAACGGACAGGTAGACGTTGGGCGGAGGACAAGATTGTTTGTCCATGTTTGTCGTTATAAGTGCCTCCCGCTGTCTGATGGCCTCAAGGCTCGCCCAGGCAGTCAGATCTTCAGACATAGTAGATTCATCGTGGTTAATCGAAACATTGGTCGCTTATATATACGTACAGTATATCTAGGTCAGAGGACCGATATCGAATCCCTAGGTCGAGCCACAGACAACTCCCTCCCGCCGTGACCAAATTCACCATCCCCTAATTCCTTCGCGCACCACCAGCTCCAGCAGGGGGTTGCTGCGCGGTCAAAGTGGATCCTGCCCAACGTCCAAGGGCAAGCTTGACCTTGTCCCAAATCTGAACGGCAACCGGCGGCACTCCCTCCCTCCTGACGTACCCCTCAATTCTCTTATCAACGACTGCGATAGCATCCCTGGTGAATGCAGACTGGTAGTATCGCTGGCGTAAGAAGTGGGCATAGAAGATGGGGGAGAGTAACGAGTTTTGGAAGGTGATGGCACCCAAGAAGATTCGGGTCATAATCAAAAGCTCGGTGTACGCTACCGCCTTCATTGCAGTGTCGTAGTTGGCTGGGAAAACGGAACGTTATAACCACAATGGACCTTCACTGTGTCAAAATAAGACAACTTACACTTGACCCACACTTGCAACTTCTTGGCCACGGGGTGGGCTTGAGGGGGCCCACCAGCGGTGGCAGGGGGACCTGGCGGCAAAATTTGTGGAATAACCGTAGTCCTAGTAAACGTCAAGGCGTGGAAGAGGGAGAAGATGGTGTATGGCAAAAGGGCGACTAATTCCATGTTGTCAGGCTCCACCATCGTACATGATAGTCAAAGAGACACCAACTGGCAACTGGTTTTGAAGACCACCAGAATATCGCGAGCAAGAAGTATTGAACGTTCTGTGCGCAAATGAAAACTTCTATGAATGGAAAGAAACACGCGTGAAACCTGAAACAGGTACCTCATCGACCAGAGCTCGTTTGAACCAGGCGGCGTTTGGCTGTGGCAGCTAATTTCGAAGGCGTTCAACATCCCTTCAAACATTTATCCTCGTGAAACTCACGCCAAGTGACTTTCTGAAAGGGAGGTGAACATGCGAGCAAAGAAACAGGAGGAAAAAACTGACTGGCAAACTATCACGTAGCTGATGAGAGCACCAGTGAAACTAACTGTTTGTACGATCAGTTTTATCAGCCACTGCTCGCTGAAAGTCGGGTCGAGGCAGAGCCACAGACCTTTGTACCACCAGGAAGAAACTGCTTTGAGAGTGATTGTGGCTATGAAGTAGCGGAGAGCGGAGATCAGGAGGACGAAGTGGCCTCCGGCCCACAAGTAATGCTGACGAAGACATGGAGTGAGCGGACATTGAGGAGGGTGGGGAAGGGACTTACCTGGGAAGTCGCCATACGAGCTGAGGGTGTGGATGAGAGGAAAGGGGATGAAGTTGTGCTGGCAAGCTTTGATATTCCAGTATTTGTACACGTTCAAACCAGGTGGAGATTCCGCTTTTGGTTCTAGTCCCCTGCCAGCCGCACGACCTGCAGCGTGACGTGTGCGCAATGCTCCCAAAGACCCTCGGTTTAGGGCAGGCAGTCACGTGCATACACTCCACGTGGACTTGCCTTTTCCGTCAGCTGTATAGCACATTCTCACGACCGCTCCCAATCAACACCACCGAGCCAGGATCATGTCAGTACCCTCTGAAACCTCGTAACGCATCCAAGATCTTCTCACTCGTCCTGTCATCTAGCACATAATGGCTCAACGTGTTACACTCCGCAAACGCCAATCATACAACACTACCTCCAACAGACGGCGTGTCGTAAAGACACCAGGAGGAAAGCTCGTCTACCACCACATCGGAAAACTTGCCACCTCCCCCAAGTGCGGCGACTGTGGCATTGCCCTTCCCGGAGTAGGTCTCGACATACATTGTCAAATCTTAACGTAGGGCTCATATCGTTGATCTTTATAGGTTCCTGCTCTGCGACCACGCCAATATGCTACTATCTCCAAGACGAGGAAGACTGTGCGGAGGGCTTACGGTGGTTCGAGGTGTGGAGACTGTGTGAAGACGAGGTATGACCTGACCGTATTATGACCATTCACATGTTCTCAACTCTCATGTCCAAGGATCCTTCGGGCGTTCTTGGTGGAGGAGGCCAAGATCGTCAAGAAAGTCATCAAGTCTCAGCAAAAGGGTGGCAGGAAATAGATGATTCATCCCACCCCAACGGCCACGTTTTTACCATTTTCACGTATGTTACATATACTCGCTTTCAATGGCAGAAAACTACGAACGACTCGTGCCGTCAGTGTATGCAATGTATGATGTATGACACCAGAAGAAGAGACTATCGGCTCCATTGCTGTGAACCCTTCTGTCGCTCCCTCTGCATCCCCTTTCTGAACACTTCCTTCTCCACCTTCTTCCGCCCAAGCGTCTCCGTTCTCTTGTTTCTACTCTGTGAGTTGTCACCTCGCCCTCGGATGTTCGCCCCCCTGCTTTCTTCCTCTTCGCTGTCCAAGTCACCTTCGTTGACCTCAATCTCCTCGATATCCACCTCGCCTTCTCCGCCGTCTTCACGTTTTCGTTTCTTTCCTGATCGCCCAGTACCTCCCGTGCCACCTCCGATATTGACGTTGACCCGCGGAGGGACAGCGAATCCAAAAGACTTGGCAACCTTGGCCAAATCCAGGGCGTTGACGTTGAATATCTTCTTGAGCGAGTAAGAGGCGTATGATTGTAGATATGACCTGTACCCATCCCGTGCCGACTGATGCAGGAAGTAATTCTTCTGCAGCAGTTTCTCGAGCTAATGTGCTGGTGAGTGAACGGTGATACGAGTATTTCGGGGGAGGAATCACCTGTGACTGAACGTTTGCGACCTTATCGACCGGAAAACTATACTCATTCAACGGAACCTTGGATTCCTTGAGGTAGCGCAAAAACCCTAGCTCGCTTTCAAGTAGGAAGAGCAAGCTCTTGCCAACTTTTCCCGCTCGAGCGGTCCGTCCCACCCGATGAATGTAGTCCCTTGGGTCATCCGGGGGATCATACTGGACAATCCAGTCCACACGGGGTATGTCAAGACCACGAGCGGCAACGTCTGTGCACAAGAGGGTTCCAGACTGGGCATTGCAAAACTCAAAGAATGTCGTTGTCCTCTTTTGTTGTTTTTGTTTACCCTGTGAGATCCACCTCAGTTCGGGGACGAACAAGACGGATGGGATTTACTGACATGAAGGTCAAGGACAGGGACGTCGATGTAGTTGAGTAACTCGCCGTGATACTTTACGGAGTTACAACTTGAGAAGAAGACAACGATCTTCTTTTTCATATTCTTTTTCAGGAAGGTGAAGAGGAGGAGGAAGCGGCGATCAGAAGGGCAAACAACGTAACCCTGGGTGAGAGTAGAGACAGTACTCGTCGACTCTTCACTGTCGACGTCAATCTGTAGTGGGCCAGGTCGCAGGGATATCCTGGCGAGGTCGGTGACCTTATTTGTTTGGGTGGCAGAGAATAACATGGACTGTCGGTCCTCTAAACAACCAGGCGTCAAAACTCTCCAAAAGGACATCATACGTGGCCGGGGACAAACCGTTTGGAAGGATACTGATGATCTTTTTCATCTCTTCTTCGAACCCAATCTCCAATATCCGGTCAGCCTCGTCGATTACCAAGGCTTTCAGGTTTCGGAAAACAAATCCTTTTGTGTTCTGTAACGGGGAAGGATAAGCGGTTACGAATAGAACTCGAACGCCGGAACGAACCTCCAAGTGGTCTAACAGTCGCCCCGGAGTGGCAACAATCAGGTTAACACCTTTTACCAGTTTATCTGCCTCTGCCCTTCGGTTGGCCCCTCCCATCACGATTCCAAATGTTTGTGAGTGCCCAGCCATAAGCTCCTTGACGACACCAAAGATCTGGAGAGCGAGTTCCCGCGTAGGTGAAATGATAATGATTCCGGTGCCTTTGAATGGGGTGTATAAGTAAACTGGATGGCTGCCTAGCAAAGATGCGCACCATTCCTAGGCTTGAACTTCATCCTGTGCAACAGCTCCACTGCAGGAATGAGAAAGGCCAGAGTCTTCCCTGACCCCGTTCTAGCAGCGCCCAAAACATCTTTTCCAGCGAGTAACGATGGTATGCATTTCTCTTGAACCGGTGTCATTGTCGTGAAACCCATGTCTGCGAGGGCCTTTGCCGTTGGTTCTGACAAATCAAGCGTCAAGAAGGGCTTCCGTTCTGTCGCGCCATCGGTAGAAGACTGGGCGAGGTCTGTCATGATTTGCAGATTTGAGGGAGAGCAACCCCACCGTGCAGAAAATGGAGGAGAAGGGTGATCGGAAAACACCGACAGTGTTTCACCGATCATCGTCGCCGTCAGCTCGTCAAGTGATTGGATGGCTCCCTCCACGATACCGGTAGCCCAAGGTTCGTCCGCTCGTTTGGTTGGAGCGACCGATGTATACTCAAGTCATCTTGCACGCAGTGCTGACTCGGGCGATTATTGTCGCGGCGTCGCTGGCGATTGGCTACTTCCTTGGAAGTTCAACCAGGCTCCCCACTGCGGTAGTTCCAGAAAAGGAGGGCGGAGACGATTCAGTGGAAGAGGTTTCGGATGGAGACCTTTGTGCAATAACTCCTGGTTTTATGGAACCTTGCAAGATGGTTCGTCTGTTCTTCTAAGGCCGGCGCTTGGTACCGACAGAAAATAACAGGTGCTGGTTGTAAGGACCGATCTGAAAATTACAGACGGGAAGGTAGCAGCACAGTAAGTTCCCTTGCACTTCGTCCGTGATTCTGCTCAATTGTATGCATAGATGCGGGTGAGTTCAATGCCGACCGCACATGACACTCTGATGAGATTTGTGATATGGTGGCAGCCACGCGACTATTGCTTGTTACAGGGCGCTGGAGAGAAAGAACCCGAAGGTATTCTACTATCCCGCATTCCCAGGACTCTGATACAAACCGTTTGGCAGCTGCTCAGGCACTGGGAACGTACAGGGTAGGCGCCTTCCTGCGTCGTTTCATTGAACCGGCGTTCACTTGGGTCACTTAGTCAAGCAAAGATTGCGTTGAAAGGAACCTCGGAAGATCAGTTGTTGGAATTGGAAGCTACCGCAAAGAGTCTGAACCTTTGCGCACGATTAATCAGAGACGCGTAGGTCGTGCGGCCACAGAAAAATGCTCAATGCTGATGATTGGAACACAGGGGGTTAACGGAGGTTGCAGAAGACACAGCAACAGTGCTTGGGATTGGCCCTGCCCCGGTGGCTCTGGTCAACGAGGTGACGGGAAAACTGCGACTTTTATGAATAGTTGCTTGTGTTTGTGCTTAGGGCTTAGAGTCTTAGATCTTAAAGTTAGACGCTTCCAAGATCGGAACGCGCTATGATGTCACGTGTGCCTCCGCCTCCCGCACGTCGCTTGGATCACACCCTCCACTGTTGTCACTGTGGACACTTAGTGGGGCAGTGGCGAGAAAGCCGTGGATGAGTGTATGTCCTTGCTAGCGAAGACCAAGAGTATATAGTCAGTCTGCCCCCGCTCCATCCTCTACCAATCTCCCTCCGCCCCCCCCCAAACGAAAAACGTTGAACCCATGTCTAGCGTCGCCCTTGCCCGCGTTTACCAGCAATCCTTCGAATCTCACCCGCATTATACTCTCGCCGTTACTAACGGCACTCTCAACGCACTCGGAGATGTAGTGGCCCAGAGTGTCCAGCTGCTGGTCCGTTCCTTCCCTGCCCGTTCCTTCCCATTCCAGCCTCATCTCCCGATTGATGCAGACAAATTCACAAGGGAATGAGTACCACCAGCCCACATATGACCCCGCGAGAACAATTCGTTTCTTCATCTTTGGAGTTGGGATGGGTACGTCCTTATCGTCCATTACGGCGACACAGACATCGCGTCTCACCTGACTACACCAGGCCCTCTGATCGGACGATGGAACACCTTCCTTGAGCGAAGGTTCCCGTTAAGGATTGGGCTGCCCCGCAAAACCACCGATAACTCTAGAGTCAGCATTGCCGGTCTGACGAAACGCGTTTCCTCAGACCAGCTTCTCATGTGAGTCGCCATATCCAACAACGATGGCGCATTCTCGCTTACCCACTATGCATCAGGGCACCTATTGGCGTAAGCATTGGTGGCAGTTATGCATGCAGCTGTCTCATTGTCGCACTTGTAGCTTGCCATATTCTTGACTTCCATGGGTCTGATGGAGGGGCGTGATGCTCAACACATCCGTGGAAAATTTAAAGACCTCTACGGACAAGCGGTCATTGCCAATTGGAAAGTATGGCCACTCGCCCAGGTATGCGCCGCCCCCAAGTGTTTCCGGTTGTCGTTAAACTCCCGTTAGTTAATCAACTTTCGTTTCATGCCCTTGGCATATCGGGTGCCGTTCCAAAGCACGTGCGGGGTATTCTGGACATTGTACCTCTCATTACTGAACTCTGCGTAAGTCTCCCGCCAAAGACCATCTTCCTGCGTACTCATTGGTGGGTTGCAGCGAAAATGTGCAGCAGGATCGCCGTGACTCGATGAAAAACGCGCCTGGAAGTGCAAGATAACCCATATTCATTCGCAGCACTGGCCCTCCCCCTATCCCTTTAGACGTACATACCAAGCTTGTTATAATAGAGGATATAATCGCAGCCCATAACAAATACATGGATTCATGAGGAACCATACTTTGGTTTGAAAAACGCCGGCGGCATGGAAGACATGACATCCACCAACGGCCTCTCCACAACAATCATCTCCCCGCAATCTAGAAAGTCCACGAAAAGGAGCGGGCGGTAGTATGTCAAGACGGTGAAGTTCTTCGGTTGCGTCTGGCTTTTTTGATCTTCCGCGGAAACGTTGGCCTTCGCTCTGCTGATGTTCACGTGTGGCTGCGACGCCCCATTCTGGATTGCCTTGTGTTCCCTCCTTCTCTTCTTCGAGAACCCTCCCCAGCCAGCAGGAGAATCCAGCTTAACGCTGCACATCCACGTGAATCCCCAGAACAATGCCTTCCTGGAACCGTCCTTGGAAGGTGTAGGGTTGAATGTCAACCCCAGAATTGGGTCGTGGAGATGAGTGAACCGTTTGGGTAGATTGCTGCACAATGTGATACTCCAGTCTGGGAACGTCCGCGACTCGACGTTGAAAACGTGAATGGCGTTGTTTGCTAAGCCAATAACGAGGGTACCGTGATCGGAGGGGTCAAAGGAGAGGGCTTGGACCGCGTGGGGGAACGTTGGTAGTACGCAGTGGTACTGTAGGGAATCGAGGTTGTAGACGTACACCCTCTTCATCTCATCTGCGGCGACCAGCCACTGGCAATCTTGACTAATGGCTATTCTGGTGATCGTGGGAATCACAGGAAGCTGCTTTGTGGCTATAGTGTCTTCATCCGAGAGGTCACTCATGTCGACGTCACTGTCACCTGGGTCTGCGGCATCCCTTGCGTCCGATGGTGCGTTGTTGGGAGAAACGTTGCGTAACCGATGATGGTCGAATATACGCAGCGGTCGCGGCAGACTCTCGTCGCCCCTCGGAAGATGGAAGATGGCGATGAAGGAGGACTCCGACATACAAACGACGAGTTTTTGTGAATCTGGCGTGAAGCTGAGTACGGTTGCACCGATCGACGGCCCGGACCCCACAGGGATGAAGTCCTCCAGAACCCTTGGAAAATCTTTTATTCTGACCACATTTACATCCCCTGAAGGCTTGAGAGACATTTTAGCCAGCAGAACCAGCAAGATGGGGCGGAGGCTTACAGTAAAGGTTAATTTAAAGAGTTTGACCTCGTACCAGTCTGAGATGGCGATCCATCCTCCGTCGTCGGAAACGTCGCACGAGACGATGTTACTCCGGACATTCAGATCCATTTCAAGCACCTTTTCCCACCCCTCCAGACTAGCTTCATCCTCCGCTGGGTTTGGAACGTCCGCGTTGTGCGTGTCCCGGTCGAGAATACGCCACAAGTTGATTGTCTGGTCCTGAGCAGAGAGGACCAAGCGTTTCTTCCTTGCGATCTTGATCCTTCCCGTTCCCGAAAATCCAGTACTGTAACCCATCTTTCTGTGGTACGAGTCCTCGAACGTCGCAACCACACTGGTACTTAATGGGTTTGTGACCTTGGAGACCGTTGTGCTGCTCGGGATGGCTGCCGGTGTCAGCACGACCGACATGTCAAGACCGCCGGAGACAAGGATAGGGGCTACGTTCACGGGGAACTTGTGTCGGTGTGAAGGGGGAAGGGGCGTGAATGGAGGCCAGATTGTCAGCGCACGGACGTCGTGTGAGTGCATACGGCGAGAGGAGGTCTGAACCCAACGCGATCTTGATGAGGACGCTGATCCGCCAACGCTGGAGAATTGTACAATCTTCTGGTCAACGCCGGAAGAGTACACAGTGTTCCCTTCCTGGTGGCACCGGAGGCAAGAGTTCAGGTCAATGTTAAATATCAACGCAAGGGGGCTTACGGGACTGGCGCAAAGGCAGAGGACGTCCGCACCGTGTGCTTGGAAAGTACTCAGTTGTGTACAGGTTTTGGAGTCCCAGAACTTGACAATTCCGATGGAGTCCCCTGACACAATCGTTCCGTCACTGCAAACGTTGTAAGTCATTCCGATGGACGCATAAAGTGTACAGCTGACATACCCAAGTACGCAAATAGACCACACAAGTGTTCTTTCCCCTCGCACTTTGTCGGTAGTAAGCCTGTTTGTGACTCCGCCCGTAGCAAAATCCCATTTTCGAATGCTGCTGTCAGCACACCCGGTTACGAGCCAGCCATCCGACCAATCATCATTTTCATCATCGGAACTATCATCCGAGTCTGGGGTGATTCCAGTGGAGGGCCGACTGTCACGGGGAGTTGGGGGACCCCAAGCAATGCTGAGGAGGCGGGTTTTGATCTTTCCGAGCTTGCGCAGGTGGGAGAGGTCATCGTGCTCAGTAGATAACAACTGGATAGAGCCATCCTCACACCCAAGAGCGATAATCGTGGACTTGGGGTTTGCCGAGACAGACCAAATGGCTCCCCCAGTTGAGTTTATTGTCCTCTTGATAGACCCCGTGAATATCTCTGGTTCAAGGTGCGTGTATGCGAGATGCTTACCCGTACGCAGCCTTTTGAGGGGTCCCATTCCAACAACTCGCTTCCACCACCGGTGCTGAATAGACGAAGGTCGCCAAGGGTCGGGAATACCCCTGGAATCAAGTCTTCTGGATGTCGTAAGGTGAAGGTGAGAGTGTCCACTTTTGACGGGTAAGGACCAGATAGAGTCTATAACAACTCGATCACTCGTGAGGCGACAATGAAAAGAACGACAACAGCATACCTTCAGCACTACCCACGCCTGGGGTGCCTGGTCGGTGGGGTTGTTATTCGACCACTCTGCGAGTTCGATGTTCCCATTGGCGCGTCCGATGGCCAAGTGGGGAAACTTGAGAGGTGAAGTTGCCTTAGCCTTTCCCTTGAGCGAGGGCAGAGGAAGTGGTGGGAAGGCGAGGGCGGTGATTGCGGCAGGGAGATAGTCGACGAACCTGCACCGGTGGACTTTTACCGGGATTTGGTCGACGGACATTGTCCAAGTTCTCTTCGTCCGGGATGTAGCCGAGAAAAAATCGCGTGTGCTTGATCGGGCACACAGACGCTCTTCCGCACGCACTATTCCAGCCACACCGTCATGTCTTTTTTGGGTCGTGGTCCTGCTGCTCCTTCCTCGGCTGGCCCTTTGTCCAGTGAGCGCGTCGAGGCTGCCATCCAGGAGTGAGTTCTCGTCGAAACCCTTCGCTGCATCCGCTGACAGTCCTTCCGTCCCATAGGGTCGAACTCGTCACTGACGTCTTCAACCGTATTGTCTCGTCAGTAAAAAAAACGCGCTCCATTACAGCCCATGTTCACGGCATATACTGAAGCCATCCTCTATAGTTCATGTCATTCAAAATGCGTTAACCAACGGTACTTGGACGGCGAGCTCAGTAAAGGCGAGAGCGTTTGCATTGACCGATGTGTAGCCAAATTTTTCGACGCCAACAAGAAGATGGGGGAGAAGTTGCAGACCATGGGCGCGGCAGCGGGTGGTGCTGGGGGCTTCACTTCGTTGTAGAGCTGTGTTCAAAACCACGGGTACACGGGTGCCACATCCAATACCATACTCCCACTATAATGCACAACTCGAAACATACTCAACCAACCCATCCCATCCGACAGCCACCGAATGGCCGGTGTCCGTCATGCGGAGATTCCTGGGAAACATTCAGCGAGGGTTTTGTTATGCTTGCTCTTCGCGTGATCCTCGAGCCTGCAACCGTTTGTAAAACAGCTGGAGTGAATGCACAAAAAATGGGAGGACGTACGCGGGGGCACGGGTAGTACTCATCTGCAAAATGTCAGCGAAAACCATCAGTATTTTGGGCTGGGAAAAGGCTCACGAATGGTTGCCTGCAGGTCTGGCAGACGATGTTTTTGGAGGCCTCATTGCTCTTCAGCTGGCTCTTGCTACCCTTTTGTGTGTTTTGGGAAGGGTTGCGCTCCCTCTTCTGCTGGGCTTTGGCTCCCTGGCGGGGGGTTAGAAGCGGATGCTCGGAGAGTTTTTTGAACGTACGTTTCCCATCTACCGGTGCGTGGCTTTGTCGAAGAACAGGTCAAGGTGTAAAGGCTAATCCCGGTGGTAATCAGTCACGAGTCCAAAGCCTTGCTAGTTCCTTATGCGCCCACGACCTCACCAGGGAAAATATTCAATTTTTCGCCCCATGAGTTCGGCAATCGGTCGGATTACCAACCCAATCTCCTCGATGACCGAGAAAAACTGCGACTCACGATATACACTATATCTCATACCTCCGTGTCGCCTCCCGTCCCTTTCTCCTTCTCAGACATACCTACCTGATAATGTCTACCGAGATCGAGAAGTCTAGGCTCGCCGTCACAGATGAGGTCAAGTTCGATATGCTTGCCGCCATATCTGACCAGGGTGATCACGCTAAGCAGTACAAGACAATATCCCGCAACCTTGTTTGTAAGTATTCCGACCCGCCCATCGCAGCACCATATCTTAAACATGGGGTATAGCGGATACATTGACGGGTGAGATGATGTGCACTCTACCACATCCCAGAAATGAACATCACTTCAGCCCCGACCAAGGAGATGTATGCCTACGCCTTCCAGGCCTCACTGGGCGACGATGTCTACTTTGAGCCCACTGCCGATTCCCTGGAAATACACATCGCGAAACTTACGGGCAAAGAGGCCGCAGTGTTCATGCCGTCCGGGACCATGTCCAACCAAATTGCCCTACGGACTCATCTAGCCCAACCTCCGTACTCCGTGCTGTGCGACTACCGGTCCCACATCAACAGGTATGTCTCCGCGTTCTTATCTCCTGATTATGTGTTCACCCGAGAAGATACGAGGCCGGAGGCACCGCGTTTCACTCCGGAGCTCACACCATTGCCGTGATTCCTTCCAACAGGCACCACCTCACGTTATCTGACGTGAAGCAGTTCATCATCCAAGGTTCCGACGTCCACCTGTACGGAATTGTGAATCACGGTCACGTTTACGCGTGCTGATTGACCATTACAGTGCGCCAACACATGTTATCGCCTTGGAAAACACCCTCAACGGGACAATTTTCCCTCAAGAAGAAATAATCAGCATATCAGAGTTCGCACGGAAGGAGGCTATAAAAATGCATCTCGACGGCGCGAGACTGTGGCACGTCGCAGCAGAAACTGGTACACCCGTGAAGGAACTTTGCGATCCATTCGACACCGTCAGCCTGTGTTTCAGTAAAGGGCTAGGTGAGTATAACGGGTACTTCAGGGGGTGCACTGTTCATGGTATTCCGTAGGTGCCCCTGTGGGGTCCTGCGTTGTCGGAACAAAGGATTTCATCGCTCGAGCGCGCTGGTTCCGTAAACTTTTTGGGGGCGGCATGCGACAGATTGGATCGCTTGCTGGGTGCGCGGCTTATGCTCTCAACCACAATTTCCCTCAGTTACCCCGTGTCCATGCTCTTGCGCGCAAAATTGAAGCAGGACTGAGAGAGCTTGGCGCTCAGATCCTAAGTGCAGAAACTTGCATGGTATGTCGTCTGTTCTCATCTTTGATTGTCCTTCTCAGCGGGTGCGGTTTAGATCTTCTTCGACCCTACCCCCTTGGGGGTTGAGTATGATGAGATTTCAGAACGCGCGGAAAAACTTCCAGAACCAATTACGGTCAGAGGTTCAAGACTCATCGTTCATATTCAGACCGAAGATCAAACAGTCGACGACTACCTGGCTCTGATCAAAACAATCGTAGAGGAGAAGAAGGCTGCAGGATTCGTTCCACCTCCTCTTGTGGAGGGAAATTCGACCACCGCTGGGAGTATATACCAAGAGATTTACAGGCGGCAGAAACCCAAGTCCCAATGAATGGCCTGCCCATTCCCTAGAAAATCATGCGGCGAGGACACGGATAGACTCGATGGACGACGGGTCGGAATCACTTTCGGAGGGCCGATTTATAGGTACCAAAAACAACGTCCACATTGGGTTACATCACCATACAGCGGGAATACCGTAGATGTACAGTTGAAAGGTCCAAATCTATCAGTCCTTCATAGCGTCTTCGTCGTGAGCGAAAGAATCTTCGTCCTCTTCTTCTGCAGCATCATCGGGGAGGCCAGCCTTTTGCAAAGCCTCTTTGGACGTGTAGTCCACTCTTACACCACGAGTGCGTCTTCCGGGGGGAAGGACGGAACTGGGGTCGATCTCTTCTAAGTCATCTTCGTCCTGGGAAGAAGCTTTAGTCTATTGAAGGCAGTTGAGGCAACTGAACTTGGCCTACGTCGTCGTCATCTTCCTCGTCCATCTCCTCGTCTTCCTCTTCGTCATCTTCGTCCTCTTCGTCCTCTACCTCTTCGACCTTGCCTTTGCCTTTTTCAACGGCCGGAGCGGTGGTAGGTGTTACGGTGCTCCCCCTACAATAACGCGTCATTTGGTTGAACGTGACGCGACACAATAGACGGGACATACACAGAGGAAACGGGTTTGTCGGCCGAGGTTGCGTCGGTGGACATTGCTTTTAGATTACAGTGAGACGGTGGGGGTTTGGGTCGAAGGGACGCGTCGGGTTTACAGGATCTAAATCGGGCAAATGCATACATCGCCAGGCGCTTCCATGTTTCAACCCTGTCCTACGTATTTCTGCTTTTTGTAATCATTCCAAAGTGCTTTCATCGTCGCTTTCCCACCTCCGTCCAAGGCAGACAACATCATCGTCTCCCTATCGTGGTCACTCAACATCTCGCACAATGCAAACAACCCAGGGTACAGCTCCTTCCTTGTGGCCGCATACACCACACAAAGTGGGTCGTTCATCGCTCGCACGTAGGCTGCGAGCACGTACGAAGCGTGCTTGCCGAATGGCCTGGCCAGAGATTCCATTTTCTGGGTTTCCCGCGCGGATCCAACGAGCCGGACCGTTGTCTTGGTTGTGAGTGATGTAAGGAGTCTTGAGAGAATCTTGACCTCCGAAACACCTAGCGGTTCTTTGCTGTTGACCCAGAATGGGAAATCGTTTGCAACAGTCCTCGTTTGTTTCGCCCCGAGTCCGGGGCGGACTGCCCGTACCATTGTCATCATGCGTTGCAAAACCATGCCGAGGTGTGGCAGTGTAGGAAGGACGAGATCCCTCCTGTGTCGAATCAGGGCACTTGTGATGCCTACTGTCTCTCGGAAAATATCCGCAGATGTCGATGCATCGTGGTTTTGAGAGCCGGAGAGAAGTTTGGAGATGACGGTCCACGTTAACATAACATCACCAGGTCGCAACGCTGCGGGCTGCGCGGAAGATATGTGAGTTGTTGGAAAAGCTGAGGAATACCACCCACTCTTTCTGTGCAAACGCTGGAGATGAACCTGCAGATCTCCAGAGATGCGCTTATATCCTTGCACCACACTCCCTGTCGGTTTAAGAATAGATGAAGGGAACTCGTCGTGTGCTTCTGTATCACTTTCATTGTTCCTGCAGCAACTGGTGAGTGAACCGTGGGGGGCAGAAAACGAGTATTCAGACCTTCTGGAGCGTTCTGCAGGAGCATCTGGGATAACCGAACCATTGAAACCACGTCCGCTAGGCTCGTGGCAGTCCCCAAGCAAAATTCTGAGATCTTGGTCAAGACGGTTTCATACACGTGGACAGGTAACGACCGGAATGTCATGACACTACCAACCAGGTCGTTCAGTCCTATGCTAAATCAGCGGAGGCATCGGACAGCTCAGTTGATCGACGGACCGGGTACTATATTTGCGTGAGTGTGAGAGAGGTATATTGCGAGAAAAATATCCGATGCCTGGGGCGCTTCGTCCGCTGAAACAGTGGAAAGCTCGGATAGTGACATAAGGACGGCGTGATTGTGTAATGTCGACCACGAGGAAGCCGACTCGCTTTTCCCGAAAGAAAGTATCTTCTTTGTAACGACTGTCGCAAGCCTTGGCACCGGAACATCTAGTAGTGGGTTGGACGTTGGTCCTGAAGACGTTGCCATGAATCTTACCGATGTCAGAAATCCAAATTCTCAGAGAGATCAAAGTGCACCACAACTTGAGGTGTATGACTAAGGGGGCGATGTCGCTCTCCTGAAATGTGTTGGTGGAAGTTGAATGAACGATCTGCTGTTCAGTGGCATCGAGAGCCGAGGAAAACAGGGAGCGAAGATTCTGGCGGACACGAAATGAAAATCTGGGAGGTATTAGTGGAGTCGGACCGGAGGGAACGACAGAACTCACTTGGATATTTGAGAGCTACGCATTACAGTCTCGAGAACAATCGTGAGAAGTGTTTGCCGGAAGACATTTTGCGAAGACTCTGCAGCGGGCTGCACGCTCTCGATGATGGTAATCATCCCAAGTTCATCGTCAGGCCGATACGATTTTATAACAGCGCTGCAACGACCTAGATTGAGCACCAGGTGCATTCAAGGCGAGGGAGAAGCGACGCACTTTAAGTGCGCATCAATCAACCGTTCAGTTGTAGGGCTGAGAAAGGCTGGGGAGTCTGTGGGTGTGCCCCACCTCGGGTCGAGGAGGTAGTTCGTGACCGCGTCCGTTTCCTCAAACGGGGTCAGCCGGATTTTGACGGAAGGGGATGGTACAATACCGGTCTGTCGAAAACCACGGCATGTGTTATGGATCTGCTTATATACTCTCGGGAGAGAGAAAGGACACCAATGAGATCGTTATGCGCGGGACCGGACTTCAGCGCCGAAATTAACCGTGCGTCAAAGACAACGGCCTTCTTTGTCAGATCAATCCTAGCACTCTTAGGGAGGTATTCCATTGGAGTATATCTGAGGATGGTATAGACCGCCTGAACCTGATGCGTATCCAGCGAAAAGTCGAGTGAGGGGCGAAGATTTTCCAACGTTTCGACTACGTCAGCAGCGTCCAGACAAGATGTCATCTCGCTAAGATAGGCAAGTACAGCAGCTGTCAAACCGACGTAAGAGATCAGGCCACGAAAGAACGAGGAGCCACATACAGCGCAGCTCCGGGAGCTCCCAGAAGGCGGGGGACCGTAGGGGTGTGATGGCCATGCAATTTTCGGTGTCTTGTGCGGAGTTAGCTTTGGCCATGTGCCCCTCAGAGATCGGGGAAAATAGCAGATGAACGAAGCGTTGTAAGTTCTCTGCCGTGGCAGCGCCACTGTGATTGGTCAGTTTGTTTCACGATAATAATGCAAGTGACCCATACCTCAATGTGGGCAGCCACCGATGGGAAAGGATATGCAGCAGAGCAACGCCCAACTGTCGCGAACCTCTGTCGCTTCGCGAGAGCTGGAATGCTTTGCCGCTCCAGCCTTCGTTGTTAGACAGGTCAACGGGTTCTATGCAAGATAGCAGTCTCTCGACGAGTGCATTTGCATCCTTGAGTGTCCCCAATGAAGCACTCATGAGGAGTGACCGTCCCTGGGGAAGGAATCAGTAAAGAAATGTTTCTACAAAAAAAACGCGTGATTCACGATCTCGATTTTCAGTTCTGGTAGAACATCAGACGACTCGAGTAACTTAAGCATCCTTGACTCCGTCTTGGTGTCGCGCGCGGGCTGAAAGCTGAGCGGGGTACATACGGATAAAGCGTATCGCAGTCTCAGAGCAGAAGAGGTGATAATATCCCGCGACCACGACCGCGAGGCACTCCACCCCTCTTCATCACGCTTTCGTTTGAGTCCTGCAGAAAGTAGAAGTGCAATGACGCTCGTGTCCACCCCTTGGATCTCGTTCACAGCTTCCGATCGGGACTCATCCGTGAGTGAGTGAACGGGTAATGACGACCAGGCGATTGCGATGATGCTGCACACGAAAGCAAAATTAATGGCTTTGACGGATGAATACCTTGTGGATTCAGGGTCCAGTTTCTGTCGCTTGCGAGAACGTTTGGGGCATTCCGAGTCTGGGATGTCCTGCTGCCTGGGAGGTTCGGAGTATACTTGTTCTAGCAAACCCTTCGTTTGCGTGAGAAATCCGAGACATTGACCGGGAGTCAGGAAGCCTCGCAAAGCTTTCCTGAGTTTTTCGACATGGGAGTCTTCGAATATCGGACCTCCAAGGATGGTTGTGTATGTATTCCACGGTTTGCTACCGTCAACGCTATCTGTAGTCTGTTCCAAGGCGTTGAGGATCATAGAGAAGTAGGCAGGCAGCGTCCGGGTTTTCTTGTGATGATCAAGCCCAAGGCCAAGAAATTCTGCCGCTGCTTTAGATGAAGACGGGAGCTGGGAGGTAATCGTCAGGGGGAAGAATCTTTCGTGGACACGGATTCCAGGATCTACCTTCGCCACAACGGGGAGCACAGATGTGACGCACGGGGAAACCAAATCGAAGTCGATTCTAGAGAAACAACAGATTACGTCGAGGATCTGCTCTCCACCACCTGTAGTTTCTAGGGACAGGAAGGTCACAATCGGAACACATCATAATCGTAAAAGGACCAACGGGAATGAAGTTTGTTCACGGCGAGGCGGCACTTCTCAGACAACATCGGTTTTAACTGTTGTTGAGCACCAGAGAACACGTTCCTCTCCTCAATGACGGACAGTAACTGGAGACGCGCATCCCACATGTCCGAGGCCTCGACATGGGGCACGTAGATCAGACCGTCGCAGGCATTGTAAAAATTGATCGTCGAGGCACGAATATTGTCGTTTATGGTGTGGTTTGCTTGCTGCGGATGAGAGAAAAGACCGGTACGGTTGCGGTTTGTGAACTCGTGAAAAGATTCCAAAAGGGCCGGTAAGGAGGGTAGCACGATCGCGGGGTCGATTCGCGAAAGTGACTGAATTACTGGATTGGCAGCAGGGTCATCGGTTAACCGGCGAAGTGTTTCCGGGGCAAACAGGGTTTCGACCCCAGCGGAGTAAAGATCAATAAGTCCACAGTGGTGAAAAACGGGAACACAGCGGAGCCAGAGCTCGAAATGGTTCAACAGGAAGATGGAAGAAAGCTGGGTAACACCATATTATCGAGGGGTGTTTAACGAGGGACATCTGGGACCAACCTTTTTACGATTCGATGCGCGAGTTAAGGCGGAAAGGTAGGTGTTTGCGACGGCCGAACACATTGCAAAACATGGTTGTGCCAACTTTTGGTTTGCATCCAAGGAAACGATTTTCAGGGTTGCAGAAAAACATTCCAACAGCGTCTCTACGCTGATTTTATGTTTTGCCAGTGGCCACATGACAGAGAAACACGGGTTGAACGAGGTGAAAACGGTTGTTTGAATCTCTGGGGGGAAACGAGATACTTGGTCCAGGAATGCGATGAAGATTGGTGCCAATGGAATGCGGTTTAGTAGGGGGGTCAGCCATGCATTGGCGCGCCGGGAGCCTTCGATGTCATTGCAGCATATGATAGAGGAAAGAAGTTGCCAGTGGTCCGCACACAAAACAGGGTTTGACGAACTGAGACAAGTAACTTAGCTTGAGGCGGGATGAGGCAGGGTCAGGTGTGACTTACCTCGGTTTGTCTTTCTCCTTGAGGAAACGGGTGAGTATCCAGTCGGCGATCACTTGGTCTTTGTTAGGAAAATAAAGCGTGGATTGAGACCAGGCCCGGAAAGCAATCCGTATCTTTGAGAACGCATGGCCACTAGGGGGGTCTGCCGGCGCTTTCAAAGCATGGATGAGATCCTGGGACGTCGACGGAAAATCTTGCTGCATTGGCCGGAAGAAAGGTGAGTGTCCCCCGATCACAGTGTGATCGTGGTGCCGCTGTTGGCGCCATCGCCGTTCATGTCCCTAACCGGCGGTTTGCACCCGAGATCTATCGAGGCGAGCCGGGGAGGAGATTGGGTATGAAGATACTTAGATGATCAAGGGGAACGTCGGTACATCATGGGGGGTCCCGATATCAGTTCTCGAAACGGATGTCCTCACGACAGTCGGGAAGTCTCCCCCTCGTTTCGTCCGTTGCTGGAAGGTAAATAGAGGGATTCGTGGGAATGGTATCGGTATCTTGGGAAAGTTGGTTTGAGAAGGAATTCTGCGAGGTGACCAACCTGATGTCCAGCATATCACCTTGGGAGTGTCCCACATTCGTCTCGCAACTTTATCACCCATCAACTCCCCCGCTGCATTACCTCTTGCTCTTGCCGGGCTTAAGGTTCAGGGCCAATTCCCGCCCTCGGCAGTGATGCCACCATGTCTGTGGCTCATTTGGGTGTCAGGCCTAACCCAGCTCTCTCTTAAAGAGTGGGCCCTGGTTGTCACTTACGAGGAGGATGCAGAGGCATTCGGTACTCTCTACAAGGTCCGCTCCACCATTGTCACCGGCCATAGCTTTCTCCACCCTCAACCCTTCAATCCCCTACAAGCTCAAGGACATCGGCACAGGGTTGAGCAAATACATCCCAGACATTATTCGCGGTGTTCGCTACCAGAATCACTTCGGTCATCGATATTGGGATGGACGCATGCTGCTCGGTCAAATCACAGAGACCGTTGTAGAGTTACTCCCCCTGTACTGCGAGGTCGGAGTAGACCTCATTAACTCCCAAAACCAAGGCCGAGGGCTGCTCGCCGGCGAGAATGGGAGTCAGGAGTGGGTGCTGCACATCGTAAGCAGCTTTGAGGATTCAAAGATTTTGCCCAAAGGTTCCACCGACAGGGCCAAGGGTTGCCCGAGGCGGTACATATAACGGCGATGGCGACGAAACCAATACACAATCTTTCACTTCGCTGTTTGACCGTAGTGTAGTGTACATATAGGATGCACCTACTTCCGAACTCAAACCGCTACCGCTATGCCATCAGATCAGAGCACCTGGCTCCTCAGCGTACCCCAGGACGGCGATTCAGAAGGTCTCGTCCAGGAGATACAGACGAAGCTTTCTTCAAAGTCCTTGCCCACCAATGGACTTGCCCAACTTCAAATTCCTGCCTTCAAAGTACGTTCCCGTCTCCCTGCCGCGAAGGGGTACCGAGGTCAACCATATCTCTTCTTCCTTCATCACACCTAGACGGGGACCCTTGAGGGTCTGGTATCACTTTCTGAAGAACTCCCGAAGCAGGATTCGGTTTTCACCCAGACTATCGCAAAGATTGTTGACATTCTGCGCAATCTCCTCAACAACGATCCCTCTAGGCTAGCTCAGCACATCCTCGTCGAAGAACGCCCGATAGACGAGTACCTGCTCAACGATTGGAGTTGGAACGAGGGCAGATACGTCCTCCACAAGAGCTTGAAGGAGATCGTCGACACATTGGCCAAGGTACGTGTTCTCGGCTTTACGACTTTGTACGAAGGATCACCGTTTATCCAAAGGAATTGACTTCGATAGATAACGTCATGAAGTCGAAACTAAACAATTATAACCTTGCCAAAGGTTCCCTGGTTCAAATGCAGCGGAAGAAGACGTAAGACCTCTCCCTGGGCTTGTGACGAATCCTTTCACATCCAAAATACAGAGGAAACCTTTCCATTCGTTCCTTGGTCGATATCGTGACGAAGCATAACTTTATCCAAGACTCTGAGTACATGGAAACGCTGCTCATCGCCGTGCCCAGGTGGGTCAACTGGTTTTATAATTCTTGCATCGTTGACAATTTGCATAGGAACCTCGTCAAAGAGTGGAACTCCAAGTACGAGAGACTTGCCCCCATGGTGGTCCCTCGCTCTTCATCGTGCGTACAGATCATTATACCGCGATCCAGCGAATATGAACCCAGTTCCACAGATCCCTAACGTCTGATGAAGAGTACACGCTGTTCAGCGTCGTGATTTTCCGACGCGTGCACGACGAGTTCGTAAACAAGTGTAGGGAGAGCAAGTTCGTCGTTAGGGACTTCGTCTTTTCCGAAGAAAGCATCCACACGCAGAGGGAAGAGCTTGAAGCTGCTGACGTGACGGAGAAGGAATTATGGGTATTACCTTCTCAAGTTCGGCATCCTACGCCGCTAACGATCGTCTTAGACGGAACTGCTCCGTTTGGCCCGTACAAACTTCTCTGAGGCATTCCAGCTGTTGGTGCACCTCAAGGTTTTGCGTCTGTTCGTGGAGAGTGTGCTTCGGTATGGATTACCTGCGAATTACACAGGAGTGGCCATTAAAGTGAGCCAATATTCCTTGAGGCGGCCTCGCTGAGACGATTATGCTCGTAGCCGGATCCCAAATACTCGAAGAAAATGCTCGGTCAGCTCCAGGCTCACTTTACCTACCTTGGACCACGATTTGGTCGAGTTGCAGGGGTGAAGGGGTCCGGTGGTACCAATGAAGACTTTGTTGGCGAGTATCAGACGTTGCTTGAGCAGGAGATGTTTGATTTTGTGCTGTACGAGATCCCTTGGATTACCAATTAGTCATTGCGTACTCGTCGAATATACCTGTTGAGTCACTTTGACTATAACTCTGGATGTGACGGGTCCGGGCCAATCGGAAACCATCGATCACACTGTTGGCCCTGCTTACCAAATGCGTGCCACAGGGACTCGAAGGACTCAGAAGATTCCGCTTAGCGTGTTGGATCCGGAGCACCACTGGCAGTATGCCTGAAATCCAGGAAGCGTCCTTCGTTGACGAAGGGACCTGTGAAGCAATGCGGAGGGAAGAATGGGAGGTTCTTGAGGTGGGTGGCTCACATATTTCTTATGGACATGACTGAAACGTATCAAGTCCATATTCCCGGACTTTCTCTTGAATAGCCAGTACATGGCCGGGGGACGGATTGATCTTGAGATACCCGTCGAGCTCACCGAGGAATCGTCTCGGAAGGTCATGGTTATGTCTTCGGACGAACCAGCTCAGCAGGATCCTCGCACCGATTGCAATCTTCAATCGCTCTTGTCGCTAACTACGCTTCCGCCAATTACACTGTCCCTGACTCTTCCCTCGGACTATCCTCTTCGTCGACCACCAGTTATCTCCGGACATCATGCGGCTTATGGTTGGCTGCCCGCAGAAAAGCTCGAACTACTGGAAAGGACCCTGTTGGGTATCTGGGAGGCTGAGCGGGAGCAGGGCGGCGGAGAAGGAAGAGCCATCCTGTATGACTGGGTGGAGATGGTCAGAGCGGCAGAGACTTGTCTGAGGATGTTGGGCATGATGACAGACGGCAACGTTCTGTGAGTACCGCCACTCAATTTGGTCGCGCGGTCTGCGGGTTCTCATCCACACAGTATCAAACACCCGGCCCCAACTTTACTTGCAGAAAGGTTGACGTCCTTTGATACCAAGACACGTTTCGAGAGGTTCTCACAAACCAATTATGCGTGCGAGGTATGCATGAGCTCGATCAAAGGTGCCAAGTGCATTGCGCTAGCATGTGGGCATGTGTTTTGCAGAGCCTGCCTTGTCGAATTCTGGGGGCTCTGCATATCGGAAGGGGACGTGGACCGCGTTGGTTGTCCCGATCCTGGGTGCGTAAAGCAAGGGGCTAGGGCATTGGAGGAAGATATCCGAAGGGTGGTGAGTCCGGAAGAGGTGACAAGATGGAAATGGTTAAAGGAGAAGAAAGATCTCGAGAAAGGTATGCTACTCGTAGATGTATGCTTTGGCGCTGATATCTGTGTTACAGACCCAACCATCGTTCACTGCCCGATGGGTTTCTGCCAGAATCCGGTAAAGAAGCCGGTGCAGGTGGAGAACGGGAGCGGATGGGAGAGACTACGGACGTGCACGGCCTGTGATTATTCATTTTGCGCACATTGCCGGAGAACGTGGTACGTCCACCGACCGGAAATGTTTTAGGGTGCAGAAATTAAGATTTAGCCCCAAAGGCACGGACCACACACTAATTGTCCCCTCACATTTTCCGAGGGGTTTGTACTCAAGTACACGGAGCTGAGGGAAGGGTCTAAGGAGAAGACGGTTCTGCAGCAAAGATTTGGCAAGGGGAACTTGGAGAAGCTGGTGCGACAATTCGAAGAAGACAGGGCTAACAGGGAGTGGCTGGACAAGTCTACGATGGCCTGCCCAGGGTGTGGAGTGCACACGGAAAAGTCTATGGGGTGTAACCACGTATGTTATTTCTTTCGTCTGCTGTGTGATCGGCTGCTGATTTCCGAGTCACAGATGACTTGCGGAAAATGCTCGCAACATTTTTGCTATCGGTGTGGTGGGAAACTTCTGGGCTCGGATCCATACGAGCATTTCTCTCGCAAGGGTCACTCATGCTACCAAAAGTTGTTTGACCATGAGAGCGTCCAGGATGACTGGCAACAAGTGGAGGGGTTTGATTTCTAACGTTGATTCAAGCTCCGATTGTCTTGCTCAACCTCTTCCCCTTTCGCCGCCGTGCCCCTTGGGACTTGGACAGCAGACAGGCGACCAAAATCGACTCCTGTCTTTTTATATTTTTTTTTATCCTTTACAATAATAATATATGAGTTAGACGTGGTCACCGACTCCAGCCACTCTCCTGTCCCAACTCCTGATATACCATTTGTCGTTCAATACCCCCTCTCTCCCGTTCACTGCAACCGTCCACCAACTCCGTCCCCCCTCACCCTCCATTTTCATCTCCATCTCTCTCTCTCCCAAACGCATCATCCACGATGGACATTTACACCACTTCCTTCGTTTTCCCCCGTCGACCCCGCATCCCTGCCCACCCCGGCCCCTATGACTTCCAAAACATCGCTTCGCCAGACTTTCCGTTCCAAAACATCCAGAACGGCCATCAAAACGGCTTTCGATATCCAAATAACCAACCCCAGCCTTTCTACAACCAGGAAGAGTACGACGCCCTCCAGGCCTCAATCCATACCAATGTTGTCATGGCCTCGCACCAGCACGCGGTCAATATCTCCCCTAACCCCCTGGACGATGGTCTTTCTTGGAACTACTGTATCTCTGGCATGACGCGCCAGGCGATGCTCGCAAGAGAGACTCTCCTTAAAGGCTCCCCACAAAATGTGTGTTTTTCCCACCAGCATACATCCCTCTCGAACCCTTTCGCTGATCTCGCATATTTTTCTCCAGGTAATGAAAGTCGTCAAGGTCAACCGATCTGACATACTTGACAACTCTCTTACTGGCAACCCCACCCTCAGGCTTGAGGTCCGCAGGAGATTGGACGAGATTGCAGCCCAAACCCTCGCTCACATCGCCGTCGTCAACGGGAACATTAATGACCCTGGTGGAATCAACTCCAACCCAAACGAGTGCAACTTCAAAGTCAAGGGATGTCAAGATGCGGTGGATCTCGCCCGTGTCCGGCTACTGGTTATGGTCGACGAGCTTGTGAGTCGCCCTCTTTCTCTTGTGCCTCGTGGTTGTTCACCCGTTCGACAAAGGCCGGACTTGCGTCCGACTTCGTGGAGATTGACCAGATCCTTCATGGCATCATCGCCGGTCGTAAGCGAACCGCGCTTAGGGGCATCCGAGAGCAAACCAGCACAAACATATATTTCCCTTCACCGATGCTTGGTCTCACTAACTATGACAACTACGGTCTAAATGGCATCCCTACCCTCCGACAATATCAAAGCAGGATATGGATCACGGGCGAAACTTTTGGTGTTCGACGCGCCAAAGAGATGTTGAGCAATCTTATGAACACCAAGGTATTGCCAACGTTCTCCACCACTTGAACCTCTGCTAGGACTAACATATACACAGTTGAAACAACTGATACCACAAGATGCCATTCTGCAGCCACGCAAGCTAGACTGGCTTGTCTCCGATCGCGTTGACGACCTTATTGCGATCATGAACGATAACGCCACCTTCGTCCGCTTCCCGACCCTTGGAAGTTCAACGAGTATTATCACTGTCTATGGAGACCACGCGGTAAACGTTTCAAGGACGATTCGTTCAATAATGCAACTGGTATGCCCCACACCCTATCCGAACATCCGCGCCCGACTAACTCGGCACGGTAGGCATGTGCTTATTATTGGGTCGGTTTCTGGTTGTTGCCCATCCAGTATAACGTCCTTCTCCCGCAAGCCCCCCTTCCCCATCAGGCAGTCCAGCCATTCATGGTCCAAATATCCTCCAACTTCGGAGCAGAGATCACCTTCAAGGACAACTACTTTGAGATTCACGGAACAGAAAACGAGGTCCGAGGCGCCGTTGCATTCTTGATGGATCAGGAGGTTCTCAAGGTACTGACCTTTCCCCAATCGATTTGTTTTGGCTAATGCGGGCTGTGGCTCTCTAGGTCTACCAACATGAGATCCGCTTCCAGATAGAACTTGCGAACGAGCACCGCGAGTTTATTAGTGGAAAGAAGAACGGAAAGATTAACAAAATCATGCAGACCAGCAACGTCAAGATCAAATTCGAGACGCTCAACGATCACAATTTTAACATTGAGATTTCTGGCAGCGACGGTTCCGTTCTTCAAGGTCTCGCTCTCCTTCAAGAAGAGCTTCCTTCAGAAATCTCTTTCCACGTCCCCGAGTCTTACCATAAGCGGATCATTGGTGTTGGCGGGCGTAGCATTCAACGGATCATGAAGAAATACGGAGTTTACGTCAAGTTTTCGAATGCCGAGGAGTTTGCTCAGCTAGGTGGCTATACTGACAACGAGGACAATGTCATTGCCCGAACACCGTTCAAGAACCATATGAACCTCGAGAGTTTGAAACTCTCGGTGATGGAACTGGTTAACGAGAAGGTTTAAATATTCCCGCCTCCGTTTTCAGTTGCTAATGAAGGGGTATCCAGGATCGCGACTTCATCAACCAGACGGTACTAATCCCCCATCAACTTCATCGCAAATTGCTTGGGGAGAAACATGTCAACATCGAGGATATCGAGTCTAAAACTAACTCCCGTATAACCTTCCCTGCATGTGAGAGTGGATCGGACGTCGTAACGATCTATGGTCCAGAACAACAGATTGAGAATGCTCAATCGAGGCTCTTGGTAAGCCATTGCGATCCACCATAGTGTTCGTTCTTACCTGGCTCACTAGGACCTGGTTCCTTACGAAGACGAAGTCACCTTCCCTCCCAACCCTGATCTCGCTCGTGTTTGCAAATCGCAGGAATACAAAAACTTTGCCGATTCTATCAACCGAGAGTACCAGGTCACCATCACACCAATGGTCAGGGCCCCACCCGCTGGGCAGAACATTGAGTTGGTCGAAGGATTCAAGCTCAATTGTCTCCAGTCAGCGAAGGAGTCTACGTCTACTGTCAAGGAAATGTTAGACCAGTTCTTTGTCACCCACAACATTCACATGTACCCTGTTGCCCCCACCCGTGTCCACAAACGAGGTGACTCCTTCGCGGATGCATTCCCACACTTTGACAGCAAGCTATTGTCACATCCTAGGACACGTGGAGGTAGGTGTCTCCGTCCCACTCCTCCTTATTCTGACACTGAGTTCTATGGTAGATTCTGCCGACTTTGGACGATCTCATGTCAATGGGTCTGTGGAAAGGAGATTGCGTCTCGCCAACTCCTCCCCAAACGTCAAAGCGTTGTTCGACAATTCTCCAGCAACATACAGTTATTCCATAGAGGACGATGACGATTCGACGTACATGACTCCACAATCGGATTATTGGCATCCCCTCCCACCTATTGTACGTTTTCGTATCCACTCCCATCTGGTATGGTGACTGACAACCAGTTAAAGGGATCTGGTATCCCTGGCCGCGCGAGGCACCAGGAAGATGTAACCAAGCGCGGGTCCGATTCACTTTTGGAGTCAAAGATTAAGGACCACCTCTCCAAGCCGAGGTCACTCTCAAACCGCGCGCAATCGCTCGATTTGACGTTCTCTCTGTCCAAGATCACGGAAGCGTCGCGTTACCCTCCACCGGATTCGCCCACAACGTCGATAGGAGACATTGGGCCGACTTCTACACCACCGTCAGCGACGGCGCCATCGTTCCCCAGCGTGTACGGGCCACCCAAAGCGAATCGGTCGCCGGTCATGTCCAGTCGGAATCACAGATCCCAATACGTTGACGATGGGGTCGACGATGTGACCAGAGTCATATCAGATCTCGGGCTCTAATCGCGTCTCATTGTGGTCTCGTCCATTGAAACTCCTTCATCTCCTTGCTGCAGCTATCTGTTTCATATATCTCTGTCTTGATTAGCCTAGACCTCGCCGGAATGGCGATTAAATTGCACAGTCGCCCAGTCCCTCCTATTACACTCCCACACGCAACGATCTCCCGCTATCCTACCCACCACACAGCATATCGGTTCTTGAGTGTCTTCGACTTGTTTGTACATTGCTGGATTCACGTGTTTTTCTTCTTCCTTATTTTCGTTTGATATTTCTTTCACCTTTAAACCCCTGTTTGTTCACTCCGTTCTTGTTCAACCGTGTACGTTAAAGCACAATTTACAGTAAATGCAAGGGCTGGGTTTACTCCAGCTATTGCAAAACCAATCAATTCCGATGAGTGATAGTGATGTAGGTCATGAGACGTGACACGCGCGCAATGTTGGTACATCTACCAGCCAGTATGGTAGCCAGACTCTAAGGCCTAGTACGAGCGACTTCGAAGGCTCGGATCTCAATGACCTGATCGCGATCCCTACCCCGGTCCCTACGTCGGCGGCGACGGGAGTTGTTGGCCGGCGGTGGGGGTGGAGCGGAGGGTACCAAGCGGAGCTGTGTTGTAACTCGCGCAAGACGCACGGAGGCTTCACGTCGGAAGCTCCTGTTATGAGTGAACAGTCAGCACTCTACCACGACGTACAAGACATTTGGCAGTCACGTTTTCCGTTCGGTCCATGCAAGGACATCTGCCCCAAGAGGCTCCCACCCTGGGTACCCATGGATGGCAAGAATCCTTGCTTGCTGATCCATCACTGATTCGAGGACATAGTTCCTGGAGAGTGACGTCTTGCTGTTGAGGGCCTGCCGGCATATTGGACAGCTCGCGTCGTGGCGCTGCACAGTGTTTTAGTTCTACTGGAGGAGACGCTGTCGACGGCACGTACACTTTGATCTACCCAATCACACAAACAAGCCCCGCACACTGTGTGACCGCACTGAGTGAAACGTTAGCTTTGGCCTCCGTATGGAATCGCGACGAGACCCACGGGCATAATGTTATACGGGGTCGCACTGGTGTGGTTATGAATATCTACGTAGCGCGACAGAAGGATGACATACAAGAGGTCGTAACATCTTGAAGAACGTTCGTCAGCGGTGTTGCAGCAGGGTACACTGAACGGGGAGTAACTTACATTGGACAAGAACACGATTCCACGAATGAATCATGGACCGTCTGGATGACATTCTCGACTGGAATATCCCGTGCCGTTTCCTTTCCCTTTGAGCTGGACTTTGCATATTCCAATGGTAAGGTCCTAGATTTCTTAAGTGGCGAGAACCTGGTATCTTCCCTGGTATCTTCGCTTGGGAGTTTACGCTTATGACACGTGGAAGACTGGCTGGATAGGAGAACAAGATCATCTGCGGTGGGCAATCTTGCTATAGGACGAAGAATGGTGTCAAGCGTGCGAGCGCTGCTCGAGGGAGTGTTCTCCGGAATTTCCTCTACATGCCGACCGCGATGAGCATAGGGGTGGTGGGTGGACTATGTCCGCTCACCGGTGGCCAAACCATATGACCTCTCCGTTTGGTCAAGTTCAGCCAAGTCATTCTCGTCAAGAGTTTCAATGTCAGCAAATCCGTATGAACTGGAGCTAGAACCCGGTCTTGGGGGTAGTTCTGTGGGTGGAGGTGGGTTGTCCGAAGCGGATGGTTGAGTTTGCACTCCTGTCGTTGCTTCCGGTTTTGGTTCGTCACCCTCAATAGGACCGACAGCACTCCAATCAATCCCTTCCAGCTCGTCCGGGAACTCGTACTCGTCGTCGCCGCGTCGACTGGTCGTGGAGCTGTTGCGTTGGGACATTTGACAATGGAGAGGGAAATGCCGAAGGTTGCCCTGAGTCGATCGCTCTTTTTGCCGAGGCACCTTGGTGTGATGGACCGGGCGGGGACTCAGGTAAGGAAGGACCAAGGACATTTTCTGTTCCAGATCGCAAAGGCTGAGGCACACCTTTGCCCATTGTCGTGCCCATCATCGCCCCTCGGTTTTTGACCCGCCTGGGTTGAGGCGGGTCCCTGGCTTGATCAGTTAAGTGGGCGTGGCCACACGCATCCCACAGCACATCCTACCCTCCTCCCCTTTTCACTTTACCACCGCTTAAACCGCAATGGTATCAAAGCTTGGTCTTCCACCTTCGGCAATTACGTCTCTCAAGCTCATTCTGGCCGTGAGCAACGCGTACTACGCCAAGATCCTCCCACTATACCGCAAGTCACTCGAACGCCACCGTCCCCGCCGTGGAAAGGTCAAGAATCTCAAGCGTCTTCGAGTGAAAATCTATCCGACTCGGCGTGCGGCCGCCACTAACATGCCTCCCCGGTTTCCTTTATCGCTCCAGTTCCCCTCCCCCAGCATGTACGCAGATCTACACCCTTCTCGGATTGTACATCGCTCATCTGCTCCTTGACATAGAAACCCCCGCAAACGTCCTGCGTCTCCTGTTTCATGCGACCCGGTCGGGCCCACCGGCGAACCTCCCTGCAAGAAGTTACGGACTTCGACAGACACGACGGCCGTGGACATCCGTACACTCAGCCAAGTGCTACTCCTCAAACGCTTACAGGACTCCCTTTGCCAACCATCTCTCATCGTGCTGCGCCACGGCCGATGGTTTATCATCAGACAGAGGGGCCCCGTAAGCCTCGAAGAACCTCCCAGTTTCCCAGAGGATCTCGTTACCATCAAAGTACCTCCGGGGCCCAGGATTGGCCGCACACCCAAGTAGGTACCTGGCCTGGATGCTCTCACTCGCACAAATTACTCTTCGACACCTTATACCCGTATATACTTAGCCGTATTAATTTGTAACTGTTCGTCGTTTACCCCCAGCCCGAGTTTCACGATCGACATTGGTGTGAGAATTGCGGCACTGAGCGCTTGAGCTACCACCAAAGGCACCCGACCTCTACAACAGACAATAGGACCGCCTTCCAGCGACCGAACCAAACCGATGGCTTCCAAAGACCCAACCACGCAATCCAATTACTCGGATGTCTACACCACCCACATATCCCTTGATTGGCTTATTGATTTCGATGAGAAGATTATCTCCGGATCCGCGACTCACAAGCTTACGGTTGCATCTTCCGGTGTAAAAGAAGTCATGTGAGTTGATAAGACCCTGATCCTTTGACAGATCTGAGAGATGAACACACTAGCTTCGATACGCTCGACCTCGACGTGAAGGAGGTTACGATCTGCGGCCAAAGCGTCAAGGTCAGTGTACTCGCGACAGGTCAAGGGACCGCTCTTGACTTCAGAAGCAGCGCTCGCTCGGGAAGAAACATGAGGTCATGGGATCTGCCCTGACTATCACGCTTCCATCTTCGCTCAAGACAAATTCAGAACTCGAAGTGATGATCTCCTACGCAACCACCTCCGGGGGTACTGCATTGCAATGGCTCACGAAAGAGTGAGAGGATGCTGTTCCGGGTCCTTCCGGGTCCATGAGTTGACAAAATGCTCTTGCAGGCAGACGCAAGGAAAGACCTTCCCATACCTGTTTAGCCAATGCCAGCCAATATACGCCAGGAGCTTACTCCCTGTGCAAGGTATGAGTAGAACCCCACTTGACAATCAAGGCCATGTATTGAATATTGGTCGATATCAGACAGTCCGTCAGTCAAGATTGTGAGATATTTCCTATTGTCCCCACTTGTGTCCAGCAATGCCGACAACCGTCCAGACATATAGTGCACAGGTTGCATCCGTTTTGCCTGTACTGCTGTCCGCGATCCGTGTTAGTCCGCCGTCAGACGGCCCGGCTCACGATGGGAGAGTCATAGGCAAGGACCTCGTGATATATACTTACAACCAACCGGTTGCAATACCTTCCTACTTGATTGCTATCGCGGCGGGGGACCTTCGTTACCGTGCGTTCGCCAAGCCCGCCGGGAAAACCTGGAGCTCTGGGATTTGGACTGAACCCTCTCTCTTGGATGCCGCGTTCTGGGAGTTCAGTGAAGATACCACGAGGCAAGTAATGCATACAAAGTGAAATGTTAGTCAATAAAAGCTGTGATAGGTTCCTCGCAGCTGAGGAGAAGCTCGTCGGAGATTATCGCTTCGGAACGTATGATCTACTGGTCCTTCCTCCGAGCTTCCCCTACGGAGGAATGGTGAGATTGCCGTTAGTATACAATGGGCGAAACTGGAGCTATCTTTCTTCAGGAAAACTCTTGTCTGTCGTTCTTAAATCCATGTAAGCGTTTTAGTCTTGCAGAAACCTACCCTGACTGACCGGTCGCAGCGTTACTCGCCGGGGACAGGTCTTTGGTAGATGTAGTTGTCCACGAGCTAACCCATTCGTGGTTCGGAAACGGGATCACGTACGCGCTTCCGTGTCCCAAAATACCTCGACTCACCATGTCTGAAATTTCAGCCACGTTCATGCATCTCATTTCTGGTTGAACGAGGGATGGACCACTTACATGGAGCGAGTTTTGCAGCAGATCCTTAATGGGCCTGCCGAACGCAGTTTCTCATATGTCATAGGTAACAAAGCCTTGCTGGACGACTTGAAACGATATGTGGAGAGGCCCAAGTACCAGAGGCTTGTGATCGATTTTGAACCTGGCGAAGACCCGGACGAAGCATACTCCTCCGTCCCTTACGAGAAGGGAGCAAACCTTCTACTTCACTTGGGTATGACCCCCACCATAACATTCTCGCGCAAATTCCGTCCTGCTCATGCGCGGGTCTAGAGCGAACTATTGGAGGTTTGGACGTATTCCTCCCATACGTCCGCGACTACGTCGAAACGTTCAGCGGAAAGAGCATTGCTACTCAACAATGGAAGGATCACTTGTACGCATATTTCCAAAAACACGGTGGCGAAGGGAAGATCAAGGCCTTGGACTCCATTGACTGGAATGTAAGTGCATTAGAATGGAACCGGATTTCCTGCTGATGCTCCCTTCCAGGCGTGGTTTTATGGCGAGGGAGTTGAGCTCCCCGTTCAAGTAGACCTTGACCTGACCCTCGCGAAGCAAGCGTATGCCCTGGCCGACAGATGGGATGCTGCTCGTGCTATTGACATCTCCAAGACCTCTTTCAGTGCCGCCGACGTGGATGGTTTCAGTTCGAACCAGAAAGCAGTTTTCTTGGAACGTCTTCAAGCCTTGCCACCTTTTCCGGCGAGTCATATCGCCCGCCTTGGTACTCTTTACAAGGTAGCGGATACTTCCAACGCAGAAATCAGGTTTAGGTTCTACGAACTCGCACTACGGGACTCGAGTTCGGCTCCTGAGCACATGGCTCGGGATGCCGCGAGATGGGTGGTTGGGGATGACGGCAGTGGTGTGATCAAAGGCAGAGCGAAGTTCTGCAGACCAGTGTTCAGGTCCATCGCTAAGATCGACAAGGACCTGGCGGTGGAGTATTTTGAGAAACACAAGGACGAGTTCCATCCGATCGCCAGGAAATTGATCGAGAAGGTGAGTTGGGCGCGGTCAGGTGTCACTGTTCTGACTTTTGTTCTTCGCCCTGCAGGACATCGGCATTCACTGATACGGAGTAGTAGCAACAGCAAATCCAGTAGAAGAATTAATATGAAGTGTATTCTGTCTATATCCGTTACTCAACCTGGAGTATTACTTGATGTATCGCCTAGTGCCACGGATGCCCGCATAACGGTCTGGCTTGGGTGGTACCGCAAATTTGGGCTCCGCTCGCCCTGCAATAGGGTGTAAGATGGACAGGCCTGTAACGGAGTGGGAGAACATACCAAGAACAGTGGCGTAGATCTGAGGGACGCCTTCGTCCCAGACTTGGCGCCACATGTGGGCACCTCCGCCAGTGCTTCCGTCCAAGCCGTGCTGAGCTACGAATTCACGAACATTGAAATGAAGTCGGCCTGTGTCGCTCAATACGGGGATGGAGATGGGTTCGGTTGCATGTGACTGGGGAAGAAGTAGCAGAACGTATCGATGATAGGGTGTCCCGCGCTGAGGATGAGGTGGGATGTACGGGGTATGTGCCTGAGGAACTTCGATGGATTTTGTAGTACAAGATAAGGGGATATTGGGTCTGTGCAAGTTAGTTAATAGTTGGGTAGTTATTGATGTAGAGAACACTGACTGGAGCCAGTGGACGTAAGTCGTGAAACTCTGGTTTTCTGAATCAGGTACATCTAGAGCAACGTTAGTGTCCGGATGGAAAACTTGAGGTCTTGACAAGGACGTACCAGGGTCCACCATCAAGAGGGTGTAAAGCCTGGTGTCTTCATGAAAAATACTGGCGTAAAGCGTTGGTTGTTTTCGGGTCTGTGACAACTCGTCAAGGAGCGGCCCACGGGAAACAGGAAAGATGCCATACCTGCTCGGAGACCAGAAAGACACCGGGTTCTACTTGTTTGTGTTGACGTTTTAAACGAGTTCGGAGGTATACGCTTTGGGGCGGGGGTTCAGGGAATGTCAAACGTAGGTCGAGGGAAGGATGTAGGGAGGGCAGAACGTCAGGAACGACGTTCATTTGGTGAATCCTTTCCATCTGGGCAAGGTTAGAATGGGAGGAGTGTCAAAGGGGGGGGGGCGTCGTCTCACC
>Ga0307515_10002212_pt1 | contig 42709 bp, 50 predicted proteins | sample 17_EM_MG_FD_194513 | JGI IMG/M metagenome (GOLD analysis project Ga0307515, IMG submission 194513) | Populus trichocarpa ectomycorrhiza microbial communities from riparian zone in the Pacific Northwest, United States - 17_EM | ecosystem: Host-associated > Plants > Roots > Unclassified | place... | reverse complement strand
TATGTAACTCAAAATTCCTGCGACTTTTTTTCGTTGATGGTGATTGAAATTGGCGCACGTGCAACGTGAGACTCATCATCCGAGACGGTTCGCGCCACGACGTTCGCGTTTGCTTCCGAAGCGGGGATCCCAGTCTCGCTTGGGTTTTGCCGAGTGTCTGGCTTCACGTGTACGAGAGTTGCTTCGCAACTGTTTAGGTGTTTTTCTCACTCTAAACTGATGATGATGATTCGAGAAGCGAGGGTAAAAGTAGGTTTGTCCATCGGTGCTCACCATGTGTCGCTTCCTTTTGACAGACACTTTTTGTTTGGACAGGAAACGCGTCCAGTTCCAGCACGTGTTCGAATATTCATCCCTCGTGATAGCTCATTCGGCCGGGGAACTTTGGCGGACGTCCGCACGGGATTATCTCTCCCGCTCGCGACTCTTTGTCTTTTACTCAGTCTGGTTACGCAACCGAGTTCATCGGATGCGCTACCCCGGAGAAACAGATTCAAACGTTACTTCAGTCGCGACTGGGTGTTTCAACTTATATCAGATGATCCCTGATGTGAGGGAAGCCCCAGGGTATGGAGACGTATGATCCATTTCACAACCCTCTAGATTCGGATCGGGCTTCGTCGACGCTCTCTTTTCCTTTCAGATACCTTTTCCGGACGACGCGTAAATCTACTGATGGAGCACTTTTTGGCTTTTCATGGCAGGCATATAAAATGCGCAAGCTGCACTCGCTGCCACCTCTCATCCCGCCATTATGGATTTCCCCACCCCATTGCCACCCTCAGTATCCTCTCCATCGACTTCGTCCAATCGCTACGTCACGCATGATCTCTTGCGTACGTTCTACCGCCCACAATCCGAGATAACGACCTAATCTCCTACAGATATTCGGGATGCCCAAGATGCGTTGATATTGTTCGAGGCCGTCCGTCTGAATATCCTTCCTCTAATCACAAGACGTTTAAATGGAAACGAGAGGGCCCAGCTCAAATCCGGCAACATTTTCGTTTGGGAAGAATCCGAGAGCAAGGGTGGGCTATCCCGGTGGACAGATGGTCGGCGATGGTATGATGTTCAGACTTTGCTACAGCATGATTTCTGAACACTGCTCCTCTAGGTCTCAAAGCCGAATGCGAGGGGATTTTTTATGGTACGAGGAACAGATTGAAATGAGCCAAGAGGAGCGGGATGCGAAGGCAGCAAGGAGGTGTGCAAGCCACAGACGCCGCTACTGCGATTTATTAATGCAAGAATCCGCAGGGCAAGGAAAGCTCTCGACCCTACAATCCCTTCTGTTGTCCGACGACAGGACCGTCCGGCCAAAACGGGGGGCTTCATCAAACAAACCTACAGTACCCTCGTTCGGCACATATCAGGGTGTCGCAAGTGGCACATTGTTGCATATTTTTCCGTACGTAAACTCGCTAATTGAAGCTCCAGTGCCGAAATGAAACTGGCGTTTAGGGTGACGATTATATGCGTCTACCTGTTATCGCTCATTATGAGTACCTTCGAAGACTCCGTGTTCCTGACGGCATTTTCCTACCTGGAAAGGCCAGCACCAGGAAACTGGAACTTTCCGAATCCGCGGCCGTCGACGAGACCACCCCACCTTGGTACACAAATGCAGACGACGATCACACCCGGCGTCGGACCAACTCTAACAATAGTCAAGGCACAGAGCGCTCCTCAACATCCTCCTCGCCTCATTCCCCCACTTCTCCGAGGTTCACGAGTTTACCCGTACAATCACCTCACCCGACCCGTGAACAGATGTACTCACTCCCCGCTCTGGCGCTTGTGGCGCCACGAAGTCCGTCCGGACCGTCTCCGACGACGTTTTGGAACGTTCATGACTCGGCCGGAGCAAATGGTGGCTATCATCCCCGCTCTTCTGAGGACCGCAAGGTACTCGAGAGCTTCCGTGTGGCGCTATAAACTCCACCGGGCGATCATTGAATCCTTCCGTTCTGTTGTACACCCTGTTTTCCGATGGACGCTCTACGGACTTTGTCCTCCTCGCGGCGCCGCCAAGCCATTGCCTTGTATCATGTAGCGGGTAAAATCTGTTTCCTCTGATACACCACTACCAACCGTAGCTTCCCGCCATACCGTGACTTTCCTTGGGCTCGGCCCTGTGTTTCTTTCCGTAGATTGCACGATATAGCAACGGATGTAACATCGTGGTTATGTATTGGAGAAGTCTTTGACAAGTGGGTGGACACGTGAGGTTGATATTCGCCTACGAGGATTGGGTTCCCTGAGTTATCAAGATCAGCAAATAAGCTCAGCCGGTTGGATGAAACTCAAACGTGAGTGAGTTCCGGATGAAAAGTTCCTGTAACTAAGTATAGCCGCCCCGAATGCAATAGTATATCTGTAGGTGAATCGCCAAGCGGAGAAGTTGCAAATTGAAATAAGGGTGAAACCCTAACGTTTTGGGTGTACCCCATGCTGAATGGCCGTTACTGTTAGCGGTAAGGCGAGGAAAAAAATAGTGTGATAGTGACGCGTCTGATGGGGGCCTCAGATGCAGTCCGGCTATGATGAAGGTGACCTGATTACGAGGCGGTTGCCTACCGATCGAGGTGGTTCCTTAAGTGCTCAGACCCAAGCTGGCGGTAAATTGAGACCGATTCTGTTTTCCCGAACTCGCCGGATGGCGGGATACCATCACCAGTGTTACAGCATGTATGGCAGCGCGGGTTCATTGGAAGCCCTATGCCTCAAATAGAGGGCGGAGGGCCATCGGAGCGTTGTCATGAGGCGGGCATTGTGCAATTTTTATTTTTGCTCTCCTGCGCGGCGATTTCTCCCCTTCAAGTTCGATCTGTATTATTATAAGATCCATGTACAAAGAATCCGCGCGTATTTATACAAGTCCCATTGTGCTGCCCACCAATTCAAAACCGCGCGATACCGGACACACCCGTGCGTGCCTTCCACTCGGATTACTCAGACGCCTGCTTCCGATGAATCGGTCCTCTCCCGCTCACCATCACCACCCTCCCGTTATTAGGGTCCCTTTTGGCTGGCAGTCGACGTGAGGCGACATTCTCCTAGATACAGCTGTCTTGTTCGTGGCTAGCTTGTTATGTTCTACAATCCCATCGAACTGATGACGCGAGTATTGCACGCATGCTCATCCTACCTGACGTTCTGGCGACCCCATCGATCCCACCCGCCCCTGAGGTCAGGCGTGAGGCAGCCATAGAACCGATAACACGTCTCACCCAAATTCTTTGACGCTTTCCTCTGAAAATCGGAAGACGTATATCACTGTGCGAGGCTCCTGAGCGTCATTGTGTGATTGGGTTTCCAAGGTATACGGTCTTCAAGAGGGGAGGACCCGTCCATCATTCGCATCCCGAATATCAGGGCTCCCACACGCACGAACCTGAATCATCCCACTACCCGACCGGGTGTACTTCCTCAGACTGACATATACAGCCTGAAATCTTTCCTTTTCGCGCTCACCAAACCTTGGTCGGTGGGGAATTCTCCTGATGCTGTTATCGCGGTATTTCTCGAGTCGCCTCGGCAGCCCGGTGTACTGTACTTCACAAACAGCTTTCCAGGCTTTCTCCGTGATGAAATTACCCCGTAGCGCGTTTGCGTCCCGAACGGCGGTTTGTTGGGTTGCCGTCTGGTAGCGATACCCCAGATATTGGAGAATAGTCGCTCATCGTCGCTGACGCTAGACTGCCACTTCCCTACGGGTATTCTCAGGAAATCACCGCCACCCACTGGACCTCTATGAGGGGGACGGTCTACTCCCGCACGCTCTCCCCAACTGCATTGCCCCTTCTCATGTACTTTGTGACATTCTACTGTGCGGATACACCCCTGGCCTCATTATCGGCGGATCTTCCTCACGATTACCTCCCACAACAGTTCCGGCGGCTTCCACTTCATTCGGAGGCCCGCGCCGTGGAAATTGATTGCAGGTATTTACCATGCAGTGGGGATGATTAGGCTAGGGGGCGACCAATGGAGAACCTTCGAATTTGGGTGGTGGAGTACAATAGCCGTCCAACCAGGAACCGGTCAGTTTCGGGGTATAGTACTGGCTATGTCCTTATTTTTGAGAATCTCGAGGGTGCAATACATGATCACGGTGCGCTAGGTGTTCTATCTACTTGTAAGCGCACGACTACTCTCACAACGGCAGTTACCAAGAGTGACTACGGCAGACCTGGGGTGCAGATGACCCACCGGAGTGTGGCAATTTGGGAGATGACTACAAGTGTTGGTGGCTACCTGTAGCTATAGGTTTACGCAATCAGAAAGCTGAAGGGGGTGATAATTGCATTTGGGTCATATAATACAACAAAAATTGACCCTCAAATCGCCCAACGGGAACACTCAAAGTACCCAGGCGACAAAGAGCTAAACATATCCCCACTGTTCAATATAAACTTTTCATGGCTGTTCTGGAGTAATGACCGGCGAATTCAGTGTTGGCAAGGTTATGCAACCAGTCCTTGTTGGTTCGACTCCCGCAGACAACTGTTTATTTTCACTCCCGAGCGTTCAAGTCATTCATTTGTTTGTTTCTATCTGCTCCTTGTTGCTTTCAGGAAGATTGAGCGGAAAACGTGCCAGGCGCCAAAAAGTCGTGATAAGCGCCCACCCTCCGTTGACTGAACTCCCTGCCATCTGGGGGTATTTTCTCCGGCAGCCTGAGCAATGAATTAATGAACGATGACTGCCGGAGTAATCACGCGCCTACAGCGATCTAGGCGCAAGCCCGGACTCACTCATTGGCAAGAACCTGGAACTCCATCGATGTCGATGATCGTGAACCTCCTGCGTTTCCGGGACTTACCGGCCAAATATTTGATCGCCGGCGCTCTTGTCATTGCAATGGGCTTCGTTGGCGGGTTAATACTCTCTCTCTCAACTCTACTCCTCGTCTATCTCTACGGGAAACTAAACGATGCGAAACTTACAAAAGTCTCTCCTGAGGCAAGGGCTCAGGCGACCTGCGATTTCTCCCCCGAGAACATCCGTTCGACCGCGGCCCGACTCAAAGAATCTCCTCTTCAAATTACCAGTCGTCTACCACCTCGGACCGGTAGGCGCTACATTGTTGTTGGAGGGGTATGTGAAAGGCCTCAACCTCGCTGTAGCATCACTAAAATTTCCCGTTGTCAGTCAGGTTTTTTGGGGGGATGGATCGTGAATCACCTTTTAATCCGGGGGGAAGATCCGAAGAACATTCGCATTTTGGACATTAGAGCTCCTACTCGGACTGATCTCACCCAAGGACCCGGGAAGCTCGCCGAATTCATACGAATCGACGTTGCAGATGAAGAATCAGTCATCGCTGGTTTTACCAAACCGTGGCCACCCACGATCCCTCGGGACTCCGACACAACTGTATTTTGCACTGTGGCCAATATCCGATTTTACGAAAAGCATCCCGCGCTTATCAGCCTCTCCGCCAAGGTCAACGTTACCGGTTTCGAGAACGTTATAAAGGGATCGCTTGCTTGCGGCGCCACAATCCTCATCGCCACTTCTTCTGGTTCCATCGGCATCAGGAGTACCAGATTCCTCCTTGCTCCATGGGAATCCGAGCCGAAGTTTTTCACCCAGGTCTTACAAGACGACGTCAAGGAATCGACGCGGCCCCATCGTACATTCTTCTCCAATTACGGGTACACCAAGATGATTGGGGAGATTCGAGTCCTCGCCGCAGATAAGTCCTCCGGAGCGGGTGGGAAAACTTTACGGACAGGGGCAATCCGCCCTGGAAATGGGGTCTACGGTGTGGGCGGGGATCAACTCGTAGAATTGTATCTCAAGAACCCAGACTCTCGTATCACTTGGATACCCAACACTGTGCATCACTTCATCTCCGTCGAGAATTGCTCACTGGCGCACCTTTGCTATGAGCAGCGGTTGGTTGAGTTGGGGCACGGTGGGAGGAACCCCGATATCGGTGGGAGGTCGTTTATAGTTACGGATGCCGGTCCGCCTATCGCCTACGGCGACTCTTACAGGGCCATCGAAACCCTGGCAGAAGGAAACGTCAAATTTCAAGTTCTATCCCCTTCCTTGATGTTGCTACTCGCACATGTCGTCCAGGCATACTATCTCGCGACACACTTCCTCCCCCAATCCTCCAACATCCTCCTTCGAGCCGCAGGCGCTTTTCTACCCAGACTCTCTCCCGTAGTTGTCAACCTCCAGCCATCCTTATGGAACCTCACCGGCGTCCATATTATCCTCGATAGCTCAAACGCCCGGGCTCGTCCGGAAGCAGGGGGATTGGGGTATGAACCGCTCTGGAATTCCTTGGAAGGGATATGCCAATTGATGTTGGATTACCAGTCGAGGCGTGTGGTGGATGATTCTCACTCCAGTGGAGGACAAGGTAGCATCGCGACTTAGGGAGCTCCTCATGCCCAGGCGGGGGTTAAAAGGGGTTTGAAAAAGGCTGAGTCTATTGCTACTCACTCGAACCGACTCGCGAAGTAGACACTACCTGTTACCTTCGAGGTACTGTCTTGCGACTCTTGCCCCGACCAGCCGACGGGTGGGAAAATCTGATTTATCATTGTTTACATGTGTTTGCTCCAGTGTCAAAAGTGACGAATTGCGATCGAGATCGGTGAACCCTTCTCCAAAAGTTCCTTCATTCGAAGCCGGCACGAACTTAACTAACATGACTCCTCAGTCGGCCTCTCCCGCTGTGCGCGGGGCGAGAGGTGGGTCTAGAGGTGTGGGAATGAATCGCTCTCAAAGCCAGCAACCCACGGGCACGGCAGGGAACAAAATGCCAACCCGACAGGCCCCGCCCCCCCGCTTGACGCACTGTAATATTTCCAGCTCCATAATGCGCCAAAAATTCACCACTCACATGGGACTAGTTATATCACTTCCAATTGTTAGCGCATCATTGCACCAGGTTTTCGTCACGTTGACAGGGGCCGATCACACCAGGGCCACCATGCAGGGTTGCGTGAGCTCATGGGGAGGTTTGGACAATCTCTGCTGAACGAGACTGATCCACCTATCTCGGGGCTTGACAAATCAGTCTTAATCCCCCCTCGGAGGCTCCATTTCACCCTTGGGGTCATGTCGTTGGCGAGCACATCCTCTGCCGTTTACCCAGAAGGAACGACAGACCCAACGACCCAACCTCGGACTGTCGACTACGCGGTTCGGTTTCTTGAAAGCTTGAAGCCTCGCCTGGATGAAATTCTACGGGCTCCAGTCGCCGGCTCAGCAGGTCAGGCTCGGAAAATCCGTGTCGTTCTCGATTCTATGGACACGATGAAACTGGAAAATAGTGGCGCAGCACATGTCTTATGGGTCGGCCCGAGAGATGGGAATTCGAAGAATGTCACCGACGAAGAAACCAATAAGTTCAGGCGAGTTTGTGGTGAGTTGGTCGATTAACTCCAATGAACGTGCGGGAAGTTATCATTAAATGGTCTCAGATTTCATCCACACTTCGTTCAAAAGGGCCGGCCTCTTAGTTGAAGAGAATCGTCCGTTGAAGGTCCGTCCCTTCATGCCAGTCATGTCGTTCATCCCTATCTCGCGGTGGAGGTTTACCTTCCTCGTTGATATGTTTCAAGTTTCACCTCTTTTCTCTTCTGGACATCATTTAACGTCCCTTCTTGTTAGCTCCATTGCACAATCGTCAACACCACGTACCGGAAACCGAAGCCTCGGGGTGGCAAAAGGGTCCCATTCGCATATCCGGACCTTCTAGCATCACCATGGTTTTCCCGACCGGATACGGGTTTGATTCCTCAACCATCCAGCGTAGCACCCCAAAGATCACCAGCACAGTCAGTATCGAACACAGGCCATCGTTCTGCGCGCGGTCCTGTCAATGTGGACTTCGGAACGTGGGAAATTGACGATATCCAGATATGCGAGATGGGGAGCCATGGGCCCGAAGGGGAATACGTTTGTGTAGGGAAGATTTCCTTGTGAAGCGAAGAAATGTAACCGAAATCATGTGGGAGGAACCAAGTATTGTCTGTATATTAGGGTATCGAATGTCCATTGCAGCTATCCAGACGGATGGAACGCCCCAAGCGGGGTCTAGGTTTTGACACTCTCCACACTCCTGAGAAGACCGCGAAGAAGTCCTATGTTCGTCTTCCTGGTCTGCTCGACAGGATCAGTCAAAGCACGTTTCCGCCAGCGCTTGGTAGGGGGCCCTCGCGCCATTCGACTAAGAAAAACCCGAACAACCTCGGGATCATTCATCAGTTCCTTCACCTTCTTCCAATACGGAGTTGTTGTGAGAGTGAAGGGTTCTGACCGACTTTAGTGAAATACCATTCATAACTAAAGCAATTGAAGACGGAACCGTGATGCGACAGTCCTCGAAGCAGGCCCCGGATATGCAATCAAGCGTTGCGCCGTCGGGCTCCCCATAATGCAACCCAGCCTCGCCAACGATGTCCCTGCAGTGGTCGGGGAGAGCAAGATTGACTTGAAGAGGGGGTATCTGAGCCGAGGGCAAGGGTGTACAAATGGGCACTAGAACAAAAATTTGAAGAGGTTTTGTGTGGCTGGCCCCCTTCCTTCTTCCTCCTAGCTAGGCCCTTCTGTTCCGCCGGATAACTTACGAATCGATGAGCGACAGTGCAAAGCTATCAGAACGGGGGTGTTAACATTGTGGCCGATGTAAATAAATTCGAGTGAGTGTTCAGTAGACTCACCCACTTCTCGTACCAACAGACGATATTGGTGCGAATTTCGTAACAGGAAAATATCGGGTCTTGCGATAAAAAGAAAAGTGAGTTCCCCCGAGCGCTGTCCGGCTACTGTTTTTTTTTCTTTTTGAATGTACGCGTCGTCAGAATTCCCGACGATCAACAATTTTCTTTTGAAATGCAACGCGATAGAAGTTTGGGAAGGTGTTCACAGCGGCAATCATACGCGCCTGGTCGACGACCCATCAAAAAGAACATTCATTCAAAGATGCTGCGGTCGACTCAAAGTGACGGTCGAATTATGGACAACCTTGGCATAGGAAGAGTCCGATTCGTCAGAGCTCGTGAACTTCTTCATAACAGGGCCATAGCCCCATGGCTCTGCAATGAGAACGTGAGGGACTTTGGTAAGGCGGGCAGAGGTCTTCACCTGAGTCAGTTGGGAGCAACTTGTCCAGCCATTCGTTCTCGAGCTTTTTACCGATATCCAGGCTCGACTTGTCAAAGAATCCTACCCTGATGAACTTCCAGACGTGGCGGAAGGTTGTGTTTGTAACGTCGGGAGTCGGGCGACCAATGCGCTATCGTGTTGCGGTAGTTACCCACAATACCAGGTGAACGGGAACGAGTTCGGGTTGACGAGGACCCTGAGTAGATGTGATGACACCGCGGCGCTGGCGATCCCGGAAAGCAGCTTCGCAGCGAAATTACTTGGCCTGGAGGGCAACAGAAGTATAATCGCGAGAGAAGGCGCTCGCCATGTCCTGTTTGCTACTTTCTCCGACGCGGTTGTACATCGTCAGCTCAGCACTCGGTGGGGTACATTGTAGTGGGGGATACTGGTTTTTGGTCGTGAGATCCGCGTTCCCAGGACGATAACTCATTGATGTATCAATGCCAAGATTCGTGGACTCCGAGTGGGTGTGCGGGGGTCCTGTTTTGTTTTCAGTGATCTCATATTGGTCCTGGAGTCCGGGAACGTTTGAAGAAACTGGGAATCCGATCGACAACATCCCCCCTGAACTTGAGGTTGGATTCCAGCCTATCGACAACAGAGGATCGCAGCTGATTGTCTACAGGAAATAAAACTCGTTTGAAGAAGGCACATAGGACTTACAGCAGGGATTTCCGCTTTTTGTTAACAGGTGACTAACAAGATGTTTCTTGGTCGTACTTCCGAGCCAAACTTCAAGCTTTGAGTTTCACAAGCCTGCGACTGCTAGTCTCTAGGGAGTCGGGGAATGATGAAAATCGAGGAGCACGACCCTAGTAGAGGTTTTCCCTGGTAACTTGCGGTGGGGTTCCGAGACTGAGGATCCCAAGTACATTCACGTCGTTCGAGGAATAGGTTTAGTTCCCAGGGAAACAGTAGTTCAACGTTCACAGTCGCCGCTCTCCATCCCCTCCTCTATACGATACATCGCCGCCCGTTGGAATATGGTTATTGGCTCACAATTCTATACCTGGTTTCCCACCCTCCGGCGGCGCTCAATTTGGCGTTGTTGGTTTCGGTCATGTTCTACCTGGTCTACTCCCACTGCGGGTAGGGTGCGTACGGCAGCCTTATCCAATCCGTGGGAGGGATTTGATGCTTCGGGCTAGTATTCCGCTATCACGCTCAAACCGCCCGAAGAATGGCCGTGATTAAATCCAGAAGAAGCAAGCCCAGCCATCAGTCTCGCATCCCCGAGATGTGACGGAAACTCGGCTTAGCCTACGCCTACCCGCCAACTTTTGGACGCTTGGCTCGCTAAGCCCCCGTTTAGGCTTGTTTTGGCCGGTAAGCCAGAGCTAGGCGTGATTCCCGTTCAGGACCCAAGGGATTTTAGCCCAGTGTCCAGATCTAGCAATGCGGATTGATGTGGAATGGAACGGGAGGATCTGCGCCGCCGTGCCCACTAACGACCCTTCGTCAAGGATACTGTAACTCGCTATAAGTTATGTCGGAAATTACCCGGTAGGTGGAAAGTGGGCTGATCAGATGATCCGCTGGTCGACCCTAGATGTCTAGACCCCCGTGACCAATCGGGTTTGGTCATTAAGGGCAATTCTCCACTTGGGATTTGGAAAGTCCCATCGGATCTAAACCCTCTCTTTCTCTTCGCTACCACCACCCCCTCCATCTCAAGAGAATGGCCCCAGTCGCTGCCGCCTCGACCGAATCTTCTCCGAAGCCGAAACTCAATTCTGCCAACATCATCGACCTCGAGCACCGATACGGAGCTCACAAGTGAGTCATTCTCGCTTCATTCGTCAACGCGATCCTCATGAGAGTCGGGATGTAGTTACCACCCTCTTCCGGTCGTTTTTGATACGGCAAAAGGAGCAAAGTAAGTTTATTGGATTTCACCCGCCAGCGACCGTGAGAGCTGATCTACGGTGTGTGCTACTAGGGTATGGGACCCGGAAGGCAAAGAATACATCGACATGCTCTCGGCGTACTCGTGGGTATACATTTGGCCATATATTCTACCCCCACAACTCACGAAGCATTGGTTTGTAGCGCCGTTAATCAAGTCAGTTCAAAGCGGAGATGTGATGAAACAAGAAGTTAACTGACGACAAACCGTTAGGGCCATTGTCACCCAAGGCTCGTGAAAGCCTTAACGGACCAAGCCTCCAAGTTGACCCTCTCATCGAGGGCATTCCACAACTCAAGTTTCGGTCCATTCGCCCAGAAGATTACATCCCTCTTCAAATACGACATGGTGCTACCGATGAACACTGGTGCAGAGGCCGTAGAGACGGCCATAAAGCTCTCTCGTAAGTGGGCCTATGAGAAGAAGGGGATCGAGCAAGGGAAGGCTATCGTATTCAGCGTGGAGGGCAACTTCCATGGACGAACACTTGGGGTCATTAGGTAAATGACTCTCCCTGGAACACATCGATACGTAACCCCTGACTCCGTTTGTTATCCCTCTAGTATGAGCACAGATCCTGACAGTCGGATCGGTTTCGGGCCTTATCTTCCAGGCGTCGGACCCACATTTTCCGACGCGGATTCAAACGAGAGGCTGATTCGATACGGTGTGATCGAAGATCTCGAGCGAGCCTTGGAAATACATGGAAGGAACACTGCTGCGTTCTTGGTCGAACCGATTCAGGGTGAAGCTGGGTACGGATGTCTTTCACTCATTTTGACTACCCGCCCTTCTAATCCTATCTTCTTTCAGAATCGTCGTACCCTCGGCTGGGTACCTTCAAAAGGTCAGAGAGCTGTGCACCAAGCACCGCGTGTTACTGATTTGCGACGAAATACAAACCGTAAGCTATTTTCACTGCGTCTGCGGAACTTGAGTTGATGGACTTTCGTCCACAGGGTTTGTGCAGAACCGGTAAATTGCTTGCCAGCTACCATGAGAACATTCGTGCGGACATCATTTTACTTGGAAAGGCTCTCTCTGGTGGCAGTGAGTAGCCGTTGCGCGTTGTTTCCAGTTTCACCCAACCAGATACTTTACTTCCAGTGTATCCCGTGTCTGCTGTATTGGCTGACAAGGACATCATGCTCTGCATTAAGCCTGGAGAGCACGGAAGCACGTACGGAGGGTAGGAAACCTTTCACATACACCCACCCTCACTTTCTGACACTCCAACCCACTCGCAGAAACCCATTGGGATGCGCCATCGCCACCACCGCTCTCGACATCCTTATCGACGAACGTCTTTCAGAACGTGCAGAAGACCTTGGGGAGAAGTTCCGTGCTGGGGTTCGTGCCTTCAACTCTCCGCTCGTCAAGGAGGTCAGGGGACGCGGGTTGTTGAACGCGGTGGTTATTGATGAGTCGAAGAGTAAGCGGGGTAGGACTGCTTGGCAGTTCTGCCTTCTGTTGAAGAGTAGGGGTGTGCTCGCGAAGCCCACTCAGGTCAACACGTAGGATTTCGTATGTCCACCTCACTGTGAGACCTCTAACTTTATCCGTCTAGGATTCGGTTTGCTCCTCCGTTAGTCATCGAGGAGGTTGATCTTCAGAAGAGCATCAAGATCATTGGGGAGGCACTCAACGATCTTGACCTAGTAAGCATCTGATTTTGCCAACCGTCCGGGAACCCGAGCTTATGGTATCATAGTTGGATAATATTCCCGGTGAAGTACAGAGTGAGAGGGGACACGAGGAGCACGTTTCCAATTGACCATCTGTACGACATATGTCACTGTCCTTTCTTGAAATACGGTCCAGCTCTGTACCACTTATTTCCGCGAAATCTTGAAACAGCATCTATCCATGGTCCCGATCGAGAAAGCAGTCTTGAGTTGCGAGTGGGAACCGTGCTGGACGTCCGCGATATCTTAAAGATTAAGGAGAGTGACAAATAAGTGATGGCATTCCACAGGGTTGAGATGGAGAGCATACACATAGAAGGGTACACAGTACGCGCGTGTGAGCATAGCAAAAGAAATCAGGAAAAAAAGGAGCTAAAGGTGAGAGAGAACGGGGAAACGGGCATGTTGTATAGATAGAAAACAAATACAAAAAAGATTGAATCGCACGTGTAGAACGCGAGTGTGTATAAGGTAACGATAAACCTGAAATAGATTGGTCAAGGGTGGAGGGTGGAGGAGAGGTGTCGCGGGGTTGGGGGTTCCGATCAGAAATGAGCAACAAGGCAGGATGAAGCCGTAGAAAATAGAATCGTGAGGCGGCATATGAAGGGTGCGAAGAAGCCGGGAGGTCGTCTTGATCACTGGAATCAGCCAGTGACATGAAGTCCGCCGTTCTGCACATGTTACGGTCAGTTGTTCACGGGAACGGAATAAGGGATGGACTCACAAGATGATCCGAAACGGACAACGCGTCGGGGTCATCCCTGGGTCTGTGTTCGCTATCGTGTAAACTCGCAGCGTCGTGGAAATCACCTCCAACATCCCCTCCGTGATGACTTCCCTCGCGCATCGACGTCTGGTCGTGGACGCCAGGCGGTTTCTCTTGCGGATCGTCATGTCTCTTCCTATCGCGATCCCTATCTCTTTCACGGTCCCGCCTCTCGCGTCGACGTCTTTTACGCTCTTCCGAATCCTCGTCGTCGTCGTCGTCGGCGTGGTGCCCCCTGCGTGACGATCGGTGTCGATTAGAGGAGGATCCGTGGCGGTAATCGTCGTCTCTGTGTCTCGAGGAGCGTTCTCGTTCGCGTGAGCTTTCGTGATGGCGGCTGGATCCATATCTGTCTGAAGCTCCAAGGTCGCGACGCGAGGAAGGGGGGTATCGACGTTCATCGTACGAGTAGGATTTATCGTGTCGTCTGCTGCTACGAGGTGGATCCATCCCTCTATCGCGGTCACGGTCACGATCCCTGTCTCGGTCGCGATCTCGATGACGGTGAGAGGAAGACCTGTGTGGGCGATCGGGGTAATCACCACCATCTCTCGAAGACATTTTGGTTTGGATTTGTGGTGGTGGGTAGTTGTCGTGTCCCCTCGTCCGACTGGAAGTGCTTCCGTGTCTCTTGACCAATTTCGAAGGAGATGCAGGTTCTTGGTGATATTGGGGATTTTGAACGTCCCGAATGGGTGACGAGGGGCTTTGTCCGTGGTGACGCTCCTCGTACGAGTCTAAGGAACCTTCATGGTATGGTATGACAGGTGAGGGTGGGGGAGGGAGTTTCTTTTTGTTGGATTTGAAGAGACCTCCGAAGGAGAACCCTCGCCTCCTTGGTTGTGGCTGGGGTTGGTGGTGATGTGGGTTGTGAGAATCCTCTGTTGGCGAGTGTGGACCTGCGTCAATCTGTGGGATGTGGTGGCCTTGCATGTATCCGTCGACGGTCCCGGTGTGTGCGTATCCATTGTTGTTCCGTCGAACGAGAGTTCTTCGCTTCCGGTCACTTTCCGTCCTGTAATACTGGAGTAAAAAGACGCGTAAAGATCGAGGAAAGGGTTGGAATCGGGTGGATTAGGACGGACTATGACTCTTTCGTGAAGTTCTTTGGCCGCTTTCTTGTTGGCCTTGTTTTTTGGTGTTTTTACTTTCACGGCCGGATCGTCCTCCGAAAGCGGATCTCCTGCCCTGTCGAGACTGTAGAATAGTGAGAAGGAAGGGAAGAGGAGGGAGCGAATGAATTTTTTTACTCGTCCAACTCCTGTTGACTGCGCTGCTTCCTCTCGTCGTCCTCGTCGTCGAAGGGTTCCCACTGATCGAGCATTTCCTGGGTTTCTGCAGCGAGCATGTTCTTCATCGCCGCCTCGACCGACGGGCTCTTGCCGAACCACATGGGACTCATCGTGCTTCGCCCTGGTCGACCGTTGCCGTCGTCGTCGAGTGGTGGAGATAACCGAAAGAAGTGTGGACCTGCCTGACTCGGAAACAATGAACAGCCTCAGTCGCCTCGTGTCTGATGATGTCGATGATTTCATTCCCGGTTATACCTTCGGTTAGCATATTCATAAGCTCAGTACACCTGAGAATGCCTAACTGGTCTGTGATCCAGGACCCCCTCCCTTTAGCTGGCCGTCCGGACAATTTTGTCTCAGCCCGGGTACTTCCGGGTCCACACAAGGCCTTTTTTTACCCCACCGAATACGAGATGCAGGAGGAATGATACATGACGAATAATGATAAACTGGCAGAACGGTGGCCAGACGATTACAACACACTGGATAAGAACCCGGCACCAACTCTAAGATGAAAAACTGTGTGCGAGAGCCATGCTCCGGACATTCCTGGTCGATGCCGAGAGGTATCTAATACCATCAGGATAGTGTTCGGAATTTTCTCCAGCGTTGAGTGCTCCACGGAAGAACCCAAGGACCGATCTGAACGTGACAGTGCCAGCGTCGCGTCTGTACTCAACAAATTGGGCCTCAAACGCGGGAGAGGTCGTCCGGAGAGCACCGGCGCACTCGATGAGGGATACATGATATATCAGAGAGGTTTTTTTCAAGGGGTTGGAACGCGTCCAATGAGGAGTCACGGTGAGAGCGTGATCTCCTCCTCCCATTGTTGGAGGATCCGCAAGTCGGGAACAAGTGAAACAAAACTGGTTGTAGATCACAACTAGTGACATCAGCAAAACAGGAATCTCTTTAGAGATCTTTAAAATGATTGAAAGTGCACAAAGTGCGCAAACGTTCATGCACGTTCATGTCCTTCACTATGAAAAAAACTATGCCTTAAATTCAGTCAAAGGTAACTTAAATTACAAGTTCAGTCGTTTTCCGACTGAACCAAGACACGAAATTCAGTCAGAAAAACTTAATTTCAGTCAATTTTGGTGGCTGAATTTAAGGTGCGGGTTTTTTTACAGTGCTTTTTGAACTTTGAAGCCCTTTGAAGTAGTCCGACCACCTTCAAAGTCTTTCAAAGTGACCGAGAAGTGCCGCAAAGTGATTCTCGCTTTGAACCTCTTTTAGGCTTTCTTCTCACTTCGCATTCAATTTCAAGTATTTTACAAACAAATCAATTTTATTGAGGCGCCGAGACCGTTACAAAGGTGGAAAATATAGAGGGTCAGTGAGTGACTGTCCGTAGGTCTGTACGATGTGCACACGAATATCCATGCACTTATAAGGGAACTGTCAGGACCCCGACCGTTGTGTAGGGTTCAGTCTGACGTTTCTAAATCGACGGTTTGGGGTCTACAGGTTCGCGTCGTTTGTGATTGGGAATTTTGTAAACCCACTCTGGGGTCCTCGGTTTGGGGGTCACAGGGTGTTGTCGCATGCCTCCCCCGAACCCTGCCTCAACTCCAGCATCAATATATCGCGCATCGTGCCTTCGTTCTCTCTCCACAGCGCAGATCATGCCGCATATTTCGTTTCGGACCTACCCGCGCCGAGCTGGTGTGCTCGCGGAATAGGCTACGGCACTTATTGCGGTTTCATTGCGGAGGCTGCCTGCGGTGGGGGCGGAGACCAGCAAGAACCCGCGCCGATAGTAATTAGAGTGTATTCTCGTCTACAGAATTCAAAACTCGAAAATGGCCCGAAATTGCGCCAATAAACCTCGGCTAGTGGTACCCTTATAGAAAGTACAAACTGTACTAAAAGCCCGCGGAAAGTCACTCAGTGATACTTTGAAACTACTCGGGTACGCAGGAGATTCGGGAACGGCGGAAGCCGGAGACGACTGTGAGTTTGTTGTGGGAGTTGGCGGGCATGTGTGCAGTGGCTTGGTTGTGGAAACGGGTTAACTGGCGTTAGCAAACTTGTTTGGTGGGGGAGGCTTCAGGGAGTGGCACTCGTGGGGGAATATGACAGTGGGTCGGAACAGTGGGTCCACCAGAGCATTACTGCCGGGACCCGTAAAGTGAATGGAGAAGGTTGCGAGTTGAATTCAGGTGTCGTGTCGGGCTGCCAGGCTGGACCAGGTGTCGGTGGACTGGTTTCCGCTATAGAGGAGATGGGATGGTTAGCTTGTGATGTGGGCAAACAGGCGGTGGCATATGCACCATATGAACAAGCGAGCGCAACAAGTTGTGAGTGAATGCCAGGAAATTGAGTGGCAGAAATTGTGACGGTGAGTGGTGATGATTGCGAGGACTTGACCGCATTTAAGCATTACAGTGCCCCGCTTTTCCACACGCACGGACGTCGGCTACAACGGACACCTGATTGGGTGTCTGGATCCCGAGTGCATGCTGTGCACTTTTTCACTTTGGCCGCTCTTGGGGAACTTTTCGCCAGCAAATGGCTTTGGACGCTTTTTCGCACTTCGATCAACTTTGCCACTTTTCGAAAAAAAACTGGTTTGCTGATGCTACATCTGGGCGGCAGACAGACAAATGAGGTCTTGCAAGTTTCGTCAGAGTCTGCGGGATCAATCGGTGCGGTGGAAGGACGTACGTGAGGTGACTCCGGGAGCACAGCTTCGATTCTCGTTCTAGGGCAATCCAAATGAGTGATCACAAGATTCCAAGAACCGCTTACCAGAGCCTTCTCCTTGGGAATTCGTATTGTCGCTTCCGGGAAAATGACCCCACGCTTGCGGTCGATAGATAATAGCTGGATACTGGAAGCAAAAAAAAAAAAGTCAGAGAACTTACTCCGAGCTACAGCAAGGCGGATCTCTACCTGCAGTTCAACTCCTCTTTGCAGGCAAGGGGAGGAGAGGCCTCGCTCTCTGAAATCAGCGTCACCCACACCCAACGGTATCCGCCCTCCAGAGCGTAACTGGCAACAGTGTTACGTTCGGGCGTTCCCCGCACGTACGGATACGGTGCGGTGATATGTTTCCCCACTCAGACATGAACAACACCGGCTTCTCCTCAACCAAGAGCCATACCGACCCCCGGTCGTCGAACCATCCAGAACCGTACACCAAGTGGTCAGGTGGACATTGCGCCCGACCCCACCGGATGCGCAGTTTCTCCCGGTGTATCGCGTGCCGTTTGATCTCCTCCGCGGGCAAGGAATGCAGCGGAGAGACCGCGCGCGTGAGCACAGGATTTCTCATGATGCAATCCTGTAGTTGGCCCAACCACACTTGGCGATCCCTAGTATCGAGCTTCCGATAGATGGCGAGGAGTACATCGAATGGCAGAGAACACAATGGCATATCCAGTGCATGGCTGTTCGCCAGGATCGCGCGATCTCCTCGGGCACCAATTCACCTCTTAATAGGGTCCCACCACCCTTAAGCGTCAAGTGATTTCGGCGAGCCAGAGCTGGTGGAGCGGACAGTTCGGTTGGTTTCAGATCCCAAGATCGCTCGTTATTCCAAATGCGCGTGCATAGCAAGGGAACAAAGGCGGCGGCAGTGATTCTTCCCGTCCATGGGATGTATCTCGAATGGCGGGATGAGAGGAGGCGTACGTGGGATTCACACACGCCTCCGGGGTATCTAGGCTCCGTACGATGCCTCCGGGCTCGGGAAACACCCCCGTGTCTTCGCAAAAGAAACAGGTCCCAGGAGGTTATTGTATCCAGCGCTCCCCCCCCCCCCCGATCATCGTCTACGCGGTGCGGATGGGTGGCTGCAATTAACACGATACATCCTGTGCTGAAACGCATTTGGCAGGCCACCCCATTACAAATATGCCAACTGCATCCACCTTCTTGCAAAACCATCGTGGCCTATTGCACAAAAAGAAACGCGAGATGATAGCAATCTTTAAAGTGCGTACCCTACGCCCTCAGGGTATTCCTGACGTTCAGTTGACTGACAGCGTGAACCACCCCATCCGCCGTAGTTCCACGATGAGCGTCTTCGGGATGCACAGGTCTACAGACAGGTATATCAGCTGCCATGTACTCCCATTGATCACAGAACACGCCAGATGGTATGTGGCAAACCTCAGCGTCTGGCAGAACGAGAGGGAGTAATGATCATCTAAGGCGTTTTTTGTGGAGACCCTGGTTTGTGATCTTATGCCATGCCATCTCGCCACCTTGCAGCCAACAAACAGCATTCTGCTTTTATGAGGGAGCCGAGAACAAGTTTGTTAGTGTGACACGAACCGCCCGCATTCTGAGTTGTGAAGTCGATTGAACGACTGATCGTCGTGATACACAAGGGTAGGATGAAACCCGGAGAGGGAGGTTGATGTGAGCCATACCGATGATACACGGGTCAGGTCGCATATTTCCCTGCGTGGAGTTGACCGCTCATACCGGCGTAACGGACGTATCCAGACGTAATGACACCGTGGAGTGGATCTGAAACCGGAATAATAGTTAGAATCTTCTCGTACTTTGGGCGCGTGCGGGATCCCTGCAATTTACTCGACAGGCGTGTCTGGACCAAACCTCTGGCAACTCCAAAATTATTGACGCACATCCATGGGTGTGGGGCAAAGGACTTACTCCTGGCGTAGAAGTACATCGGTGTCCTCGACGCCGAGCCGCTTCAAGCTGTCCTTTGCGGACGCGACGACGTGCTGAACCTACGTCACTCCCTGTAGCGCGGACTCAACGGAAAATTCTGCGTACCTTGTGAGAAAGTCCGTATTTGTTGACGCACTTGAGGTCACCCACTCCTTCCCCGATGGTTGATCCTCCATCGGCCCTGACCAGGAAGGAGAGCTGAGATTCCGGTGAACATTTTCCCGGTCTGGAGTCAATGATTATGACTTCCTCCCTCGTGACGTCAAAATACTTGGTTGCCCAGCTGAGGGTGCGTCAGGATTCTCCATGTGAGTACAGGTTGCCGGTGTCGAAGGTGCGAATTTCGTGGTTGAAGCCACGGGGGTCCAGGTGATCGACGGGAGCGGGAACGGATACCGGTGAATCTCCCACTGTGGCCACGGTGATCATGTTGTGTTCGTTGCATTCTCGCTCTCTACACAAAATATTCCACTCGTTCTTGGACAGGGTACACAGACCTCAGGAGTAGCTCACGCAGATCCACCACGGAGGCAATAGATCCCCCTGACCGACCATCTTACTAAATCTTGCCGCGGCCGTTGAAACATGATGTTTCAACGGCCGCGGCAAACGTCCGTCAACCCGAATGCGCAGTGATTCTGCCGCTAGGATTCCGGCCTTGATGTTGTTCCCAACCCTCGGCTTGGCCAATCCAGCAAAGACGACACGTGTATCCTCCCGCCCGCCATCTTATCTGGGATCATCGGAGTGAGATTCTTCAATGTCCCAACTTTCTCCAAACCTCCCAGACGAAACGACCCTCCCCGACCTTCGTCCACTCGCTTTCCCGTCTACGATACGATTCGTTAGCTGGCCACCATGACGCGAAATTGTCGAAGAGAAACATGACAAGAACAGCTGGTGTTCGTACCAATGTGGTAACCCTGTCACGCACTTCGATTCCCACAAGACACCGCTGTATGTCACGACACCCCTTGTGCACTGTGTGGTCGTCCGAGGTTCCAATTCAGAGCTGCCCCCCTCTGAACTTGAGGTTGGATTCCAGCCTACGAGGTTCCTGGCTCATGAATTGATCCAATCATGCCACCTATAAACTTAAAGAACTCGCTTTCAGGGATCTCGAAAAACGGCCAAAAATGCCCACCATCGAGCTTCGTACTGCAGATGTCGGATTCTTTGCCGCATTCCCCCCGGTCCGCGAAGAAACAACCCGAGCTGCCCCACCGGCGCGCGTTGACCATGGATAGACCACCCAATCCCGCACTCGATACCCGTAACCAGATGTGGACTCCATTCCGTGATTTCCAGATTGAACCGTAGAATGCAGGGTCTGTATCCCCCGGAGTCCAATCGCTTTTTGTGGACGTCCGATTCTGGCTTCGTGAAGACAATAGCTGGAATGTCAAGTAATCAATCCATCAATAGAAGGTTCACCAATTCTCATAGTGCCTCTGAGCAGTGATGAGCAGATAAGGGGTCAAATGGTGCGGACCCAGCCACACAATCATCACGATGTCTCAATTCCGATGTTTTGCACCGTTGGCATTTTGCAGTATGGGGGTGGCTGAGCCACCTTACGTACTACTCACGTTCGTTGTCTTCATCATTCCCAGTCGATCACTTACTTGTACACACCCCGAAACTACCACCAAGCTCTTTTTTCCCGCGAACGTATGTTCTCGATCCCATGAAAAACTTCGTACATTCGCAGGGACCGCAAGTGAAACATCGTCGTCCCGCGTATCCCATTTACTACTCCCAGTGCCTATGATCAATGACGTCGCGCAGCCCCACGAAGCGCCATTTCCCCAGACGTACTTACCATGCGTACGTTCTTGCGGGTATACACGATATTCCGGAAAATCCGAGGCATTCGCTCCCGGTTGTGTATATATGGCCAGCGCGTACTTCTTCCCATAACCCCCCCTATGTTTTCGCAGGTCCCCCCTCGAATAGCCGAATAAAGGGATAACAGTCTAGTGTGTCGTACGCAATGGCATTCAACACTTTCGTGCCAGCCCCGTAAAACGGCGACCGCCTTCTGTCAGCCGTTCCTGGACAGGGCTATATCATGGTCACCCCCACTGAATTCACCACTTTAGGAGCGACTGTTTCTCCCTTACCCTACCACCTGTCCTGGTACATTTCCTTGCCCGCCGCCCATTCAGTGCTGGGTTTCTTTGTTCTTGTCGAGAGATCTCCTTGGGGGGATTGAATGTTGCCCACGTCCACTGTCACTCAAGGATAGAACCACCGGTGACGCCACATATTGGTCTTGGGGTATTGTATTGCCTTCACTTGTGCCCTTACCCCCTTAATCGGTGGAGAGAGCAAGGAGTACAATATTGAGACTCCTTCCACATCCGAGCCAACTTTAAGTGGATGTGTACGATGTGCTAGGCACGGATCTAAGAACGCAAAAGTTCTGCCGCCATCCCTGACAAGATCATACCGCTTCCGTGAAAAAAATGCCCCCCCGAACACCAAATCATTTCACAGTCCGACAAGGGCGCAAGGGGTACGTGGCCCAAAATATGCTTTGAGCCTCCACCAGACCATCTACGTAGAACACACATAACAAGTCTAAGAAAGGGGACGTAAAATGAAGTGTGAAACGGCCGCTCCAGGTCTGTTTCGATGGCACCGCATCTGTTGGGAGCGTGTCAACCCGAAACGATGTGGCAGGGCCGATCATTTTCATACGCGTTGGTTTGGGATACATAGCCCGCCCTGCCCTTTGACGAGGGTTCTATACACGATGTCGGAACAAAGGCAAAAGATAAGTATGGAGAGTGGGAGAATGGGATCATCGGGACAAAGGTGGCAGACCTGTAGACAACAAGCATGGGATAGCGGAGTCCAGGATTAGGCAAGTTGTCAATTGACATTTGATGACGGGAGCAAGTATGCAGATTTGTGAGCAGTGCGATACCGCGAGGCTAACGTGGAACAACCATTCCAGAAAGGGATTCGTTGTTCTGTTGGCCCGTTGCTGACCGGTGACCGACGAACGCGGAGAACCCTTCCCCCAACCCCGCGGGAGGTTGAACGGTTTCCTGATCCCAAGTGTACTGTGCATCTTCGGAGTCGGTGGTTGTGGTCTGGGTGAAAGGGGCAAGAAAATACGACAAACCGAGCGCAGCAGCGAAAAATCCCCCTTATGTCCCTGCCTACTACCCTTGCACGTACGGCACCAGTCGCTGCGCATTGGTCGAGCACACCCATGATCATTCGGTGACATGCCCACGTCGTGGACTACTGCGGTGCAGCGGCATTCCCCGGGGGATGGATGAGATATTAAAATCCTGAGCTATGAGAACCGCGAGCTGCCAACATCTGAATTGCTGCAATGCACGATGCACGGAAACCATCATCTTGGTGAGTCACGTCGTGAAACGCAAGGCAGTTTCGGACTTACAACGTAGGTGGGGGAAACGTATCCAAGGAGTGAGAATACGGCCACCATGGTGAGTACCGTTAACTTGTTGATGGACACGGGACTATTCACTTTAAATCCGCCACCACAAAGCACGGACTCCGGTATTTGTATACGCGAGGCTAACTGACGGAACCTGGCCAAACTGCAAGTAGGACGCACAGGTCCACTGAGGGGGACCTATGAGTAACTTCGCGGGTAACCTGGGTAATACCAGGGTTCCACTGGTCTCGCATGGCTTCGCCCCCCCATAACATAACCACATTTACCATTCTAGGGAGAGCCACGCTAGCCCTCATACACTCTGTGGATCGGAAGTTATGTGTGCCACTGATCTGCAGAGGCATATATTTTGTCGTCTTGTAGGTAAAAGGTTGCAGCTTGCAGATATCTTAGCGCTCCTGTCAGATCAAATCCGTTAACGTAAGCATCACGCTGGGACCGGATTAAATACTTAGATAACAAGGATGATGAACCTTTCCGGTCGCAACTGTACAGGTCATGGCGAGTTTACAATCCGTCTCCTACCCGTGACCACATGACGCCACATTTCCTCATTCGGGGAGGGAACTTGACAATCAGTCAAGGATAATTTCTGATGACATTCTACCGTTGGAGATAGACACACCAGTCTGCCTCAACGGGGCACATGTGCACAGTGGACCACCCCCCGGTCATAGTCCACGATCAAGAATGCAACTCCATGAAGTATCCGGATCCGCTAAGAGTCCAAGAGAAGACTAGAGCCCCGGTCTTTCGATGCTGCCAGCGCCAAATCTCCAAAAGCGGTAACAAGCAAGGGGAGAAAGCCTGGGAAGTTGAGTCACCTGTCAAGTCTTCTTTCGGCGGTTCCTGTAAATCGTTCCCTTGTTTGTCCTGGAGGTGAACCACACCACGTTCCCGAACGTACGGGTCATGAACCTTACCTCCTAACCCCTTCACCAAAACAATGGAATCACGGAGTCAAAGGCCGCATCCGGGCGCCGTAGGACGGAGCTATGCTTGCGGTTAGCGGGATGTAAAGCGATCATTAGGGTAGTCAAGTACCAAAGGGGCGGTGGGGTCAGTTCATATCATTCATCTCGTTGACCTCCCCCCTGCTGCACTCCACAACACGTGAGAGGGTTAGCGGTAGGCGACGTGTCATCAAACCGGAGGCGCCCTTCCGAATGCGGGGACAAATTTGCGGCCTCATAATGGCTCGTGTTCGTTGTCGAATGGAAGTTGAATGTTCTGCCTTGACCTGACGACGTCCGACTCGGCGTCGAGTGAATCCGACCGTAGAACAACCCAGGCTGATACACACTGTCTCAGTTACCTCATCTACTCCCGCCGGGGTACGAAAGGCACCCAAGGAACGGGACGGTGTCTTTTCTCGAGTCGACACGAAATCCTAGGAAGCCACCACATGCATGGTATTATTAGTAGAAGATATTCGGAGGACAAGGCGACGAAGAATGTCAGCTAGGTAGAATAACAGAAGCCGAGTGCAGAAAGGCCACACTATCAGTGTCACGGGAGAAGTCTCAGAACCCAATCTACGCGCAGATCGTCAACGTAGGTGCGCGGTTTCGTCAAGGCATCAAAAAAACCCTAAGACGCATCAAACGTTCAATATCACCTAATGGATAGGGGCGCAGCGGAGATGAAATGATGATGGCCTGACCGTTGGAGCCTGAGGAGTGACCGCAATGCACTGGTTGGCTTATGGTATGAAAAACCACCGGCCGGGGGCAGAACCAAGGAAGTCCACGCCATCGATCCGAACACATCATGGTCCTTCCCATCGCGTAAAGTTTACTCATTGAGCACTCCTGAATGAGGATGGGGATCCTAGTATACAGGCTGGCTAACTTGTACTTGCTCACGGAACCACCAAGGCTAGCTCGCGCCACTGTCCAGGTGTAGATTATATTGTACAGATGAAGAGTTTGCGCCTTACGCAAGGTGCAAGTGATGGCACGCACCTGTATCCCCTATACTTCTGATCCCATTGACACAAACGGATCCTCCAAAATGACGTTGAGCATCTTCTCGCCCTGCACGTGGGATCAGTCATGAATACCTACAGTACCCGGGTGCTTACGCGAACAGGAAACGATCAAAAGATTCGCCTTCACTGCTATAGCCTGTACCCGGTGGGATTGCCAATTTCTAAGTATCCTCGACAGTGAGTTGGCGGATAGTAAACGGATGATACGTGTGTCAGTCGGACAGGCTCCCAACGAAAATCGCAACGATAATGGAAAATCAGCGCTCACAATGACAGACAACAATCGCGCCCGAAGCGTAGTCACGATCCACGCCTGCCAGCACTGCGATCGTTGAACTCGTTCCACTTAGGCACATAGAACGGAAGATACCAGAACTAGGCATAGTCGCAACGTGTGATGTGAACGATCAAAGGTCGTGCTCCAACAGGAACCGACGACGCCGGCGGGCTGAAAACCCTCATCTTTCATTCGTGGCATTCTGGGGTCGTTTGCGGCCCCCCCTCTCCATTCTTGTAAATATTGTCTGCCCTGATCGGTCTTGGGCGTAACCTTATCTATCGGGATACCCCTGTGTGGCTCCACGAGTTCGGGCATAAACATACGCGCATTAAGAGATGGAGCTGCGATATCCACATCCTTTTGAGTATGTGTGGTGGAACCTATGGAAATCTCGTCAACACTTGAGCCCATCTGACCAATTTACACAAGGCAAACGTACCAAAAGGTGTCATGAACCAATACGACCATGCACTCATATCCTTTGTGACATACACTCGATCCAAGCTCCGGTGAGGCTGGTACGATCCCTTGAGAGGTGCGGTTGGAGACCACGTATATCATGTGGTGCACTTTGTTGCGTTCCTCTTGGCAGATTGGCGGGTGGAGTGAAGGTACGAAGAATGAGCTGGGATCCAGGAACATGCTATCGATCCAACGATCATGATATCTGGGGGTCCGACGATCCTTTCAGGCAAATTCGCTGAACACGGATAGTGAAATGCGGGGAATATGGCAAGGGGATAACAGGAACGATTGTTGGGCTATGCAGTATTGGGATGCGCGAGACCCCCGGAGAGCGCAAGGTAGAACGCGTGGAAGGTTCCGGCCAGGGATGAGTCCTGGTTGGTGATTGTCAATCATGAGGCGTGGAGCCGGGGAGGGAGGGGGTGGCCGTGGATGAATTGGACGGTGAAGCTAAAAACGCCGCAAGGTCAGGACGAATCACAAATCTGTCGTAGGCGAGACCACCGTTCGACAGGTCGACGTCACCAAACAGATAACCCCTATTCCACCGTGACAGAGCGCCATTAGCTCAAAAACACCGGAGGTTACGAGACCGAGCCAAGCCGCGATGACGCGGCCAAGTCCATGGGGAGGTCGAGAAAAGGGAGGAAGATGAGGAAGTAAAGCGAGAACGTTGGACGGGAAGTGAAGGCAGACACCAGCCAAGAATGAGTTCGGGCGTTTTCTCACGACCACTGCCACCTCCCGTTCCCCACATGGTAACCAGATCAGGGGCAGGCAGCCAAGCTTCGCTCGTTCGGTTACCAGTACCCCGTGCTTCTCCGGCCACCGTCCAACAAACCGCTCATCTTGGCGCCGGGCAATTCAGATAGCATTCCAGCGTCAAACGACACGCTCAAACCGTTCATCGTCGCTTTCTTATCGGACGATTGACTCATCACAACTCTCTGACGGCCCCCTCATTGTTGATCAGCCCGTAAAGCGAAGAAAACTTTGCAGATCATCGAGAGGGTACTATCCTCAGTTCGGCCTCGTGCTCCGGTGGTTGGTCATACCGATGATCGTTTCTCATCCCTCCCCCCTTCATGTCCGGCTATTAACTTCACCGGTACACGAGAGGTAAAACCCCACGCCCCCCAAATGCAATGATCTGATAATGCGCGGTTCACATTGTTCTGGAACCGACGTTAGAACGCCGAAATTTGAATATCAGGAACCCACATTCAACTATCGAATTGACTGAATACCCTACGCCCTTCACTTTCAAGAGTGGCAGATAAGGGGAAAGAATCACGTCCATTACCTACGACATAGCCTAGCCAATCCTGTCACCTACCCCTACCGCTCGAGACACCCAACACATGTACTTACCAATCCCAACACGTGGTGCAATGCAAAGGAAGACCCATTGAATGCCACATGAGCGGTAACGTGCAACCCGTACCGTTGAGTTGAGTGCCTCCACAATTCCCACAGTCGACCACTCTAAACCCCACCCTCTCGTCCTTTCACTCGCCCGCACCCCTCGGCCACCTCACCGAGCTCACAGGTCGTCCGGGGCCTCGATTCCAACCTTCTATCGATTCTCGGTTGCCCAGTGAAGAACGCCCACGCGAACGCCATGGCACACATATATGCGCATTCAAACCCCTGTCACTTTCTCACTGTGCAGCGTCACCGGAACCTATCTAATCACACGTCCAGCTATGGTTGTCCCATACCAGCACCCTGGACGAGCAATCAGCGCATACCGGGGTCAATGGTAGGTCTATAGTATGTGTCGCACCTGTCATATCATACATCACAATATGAACTGCGGTCTTTCCGATGAGAACGGATTATAAACCCATAGTATTATACACCCATAGTAGAGTGGCCGATCACTTTCAAACATATGCCCCTCTCCCCCATTATCCAGTGCAAACACAAGAGTGAAACTCGCAGTTCAAACCAAGGTACCGTGATGTGGATGATTACGAAGTGGCGGTGCCATGCTGTATGATGTTGCAGGCCATTGAAGGAGGACAAACAAGCACGCCGGCCAAGACCTCACCTAGGACGTTTCACCGGCCTTCCACACCCATCGAGGAAATCGAGAAATCTGCGTTGTGGATCAGTTAAAGGGTGCCCACTCTCGGGAAAAGTGAATACGTAGTGGTGGGTAATACCGTCACGTGATCTCGGCCAAATCGCACATAGCCAGGCCGTCCACCGAAGAAGCAGATTCTGGAAAGGCTGGAAAGCGCGCATCCATCATTTGCATTCGCAATTCACAACAAAAATAGCGCAGAGCGGGCGCGACGGGATAGGAACAGCCCCTGATTCTCACCAGAACTCATAACGACCTAATCCCAAGCCGATCTCTTTACACAGCTCGTGAAACCGAAACAGCTGTCCAGCATCTCAAAACTCCAGCGAAAGATCGGTGGCAGTTAGGCAACCCTGACGCTCGCTGGTAACCATCACACCGAACCCCCCCTCCCCCCTCCCCTCGACACAGGAAGGATAAAGATAAGATAAGATAGCAAATCATGAGTGGACTGAGCTTATCGGCATAACCGATGCCGGATGATCCACAATCCAGGGTGGTCGGGGGCGCCGGCTTTTTGATGTTGATCGAGCGGAGCCAGTTTTGAGGAAAACGGGTTAGTGGGCGGGCGTCCGCACCTGATGCAAATCTTCAAGCCTTACGCAGGGTAATGCAGAAAGATAGGCGGACACTCAAACGATCTTGAAAGCCATCTACTTTCGCACGGATAAGTTACTTCATTATCTCAAATTGGTTGGTGATCAGACCGAGTGGGGACCAGACATGTACGTAGTGGAGACGTCACCAAAAACGCCCCGGCTTTCGGAATGGTGTGCAACAATCACCAGGGATTGAGACATATTCGCCCGTATGCCACGACTCGTGCCCGGGTATCCACTTAACAGTGAATTCGGCTTTCGATAGGGGGATGGCGAAATAAGTATAGTAGCCCAAGAGCCGGCAGTCGGGAGTTGGCAGTGCTCCTCATCCACAAACAACTGATACAACTACACTAAGGAGCAACCCAATGTGCAACAACCTAGCCGCGTACAGCTGGGTCGCATAGCGGAACACAGCGTTTGTGATGGTCCCTAAAGGACACGTCAGAATGCAGATCCTCCTAACTTGACAAGAAACCTCCGAAAAAAAAATAAGATTGAATCTCTTCCCGACAATTGAACCGGCGCGCCCTCGGCTGCTGCGTGTCGAACATGCGAATGTGCAAATGAAGATCAGGGCGGTGCATGAGACGCATCAAAACGTATCATAGTTCACGTGCCTTTTAGGGGCGCTTTTATCTCAGACTGGAACAGGAAACCCACGGGTAGTGTTAAGACGTCTGTTGACCCTATCAACAACAAATTGGCGGAAGCGACTCACCAAAACCTCTGGGGCGAGTCCACCAAACGAGAGGACCATTAACAGGTGCAGATGAGAGACGACGAACGTTCCGTTATTCCGTTCCGTAATGTTCCATATGATGATGCCGCAGCAGGAAAGCCATGGGCCTGGATGGCTAAAGAAGGTTCACCTTCACACGAAACGGAGTGAGAGTTCTGCATGCATGCCCGAGGGGTAGATTGGGCACGAGCGACTAGATATAACCGCAATTTCTCACCAACCACTCTTGACACAACCCGGTAACAAAAGGCAACCGCACGGTGGAAACACGGGTGAACATATCACCCGCCTGACGATAGACGGTGGGAGAGGGTCAGTGGATCAATGGTCGAGGGCGGGTGTTTGCCCAGAAATGAAAGAGCCGGGGAGGTAGAACAAGAGGGGAGTGAGGTTGCTCGCTCAGGAATGAACAGTCAACGTTCCCCCTCGCTGGTGGACCCGAAGCAATGGATGTGTATCTCAGAGAAGTCGGGAATGCAGGAGCTGGCCGAATCCCTTTGTGGCGGAAAACCGTCAAGCGGGAATATAAAACGTTTACCAATGCTGTCCACGGAGATGGTGATCCGAGTCGTGTTGGCGGCGTGCAATATGCGCCATAGTATGTTGGGTGCAATACATACACCGGAATCCGACAAACGATGCACATGGTGCAGGTAGGAACGCTGGTATATGGTCCAAAAATGGAGAGAGGCGAGGAGATAAGACCAGGGAGGGAGCATTATCGAGCGCTCGGCAGGAATAAAAAGTTCTGTTGTAGACGCCATGCATAGAATCGCTGGCGGCCGCGATTACGAAAAGAAGCGTCGCAACCTGGGAAGTGTGGGGTTGTGATCCCGTCTGTAGTGATTGATAATGTGCACCGGGATTGATGACTGAGACGGAATTGGGCCAGAGCCCCAGCATCCAGACTTGGATAGTTGTTGGGTTGTGAAAGAGATCAATGACGGCCAAAGCCATCTGTGTCAGGCCACTACTATATAATTGACCCGGCGTGGAGAAGAGAGCGATCAAAAAGAAGAATCATGTAGTTTGGACTTGAGTCGTCACGTAAAAGGCAAGGTGTCTGTTCGAGTATTGGAGCAGGTCGGATTGCGGTGCACAGCGCCCGAGACGCCATGTCATCCGGTAGGGAGAGGGGGTATGTGTGATCATCAGTTATGAACGGTAACAATAGCAAGGATGTGGTTGAAGGCAAAAGAGGACTGGATGAGGGGTGGTAGCCAAACAGGTATAGTTCCATTTTCCACATAACGCGTGAGCTCATTCCCCAGCGGTGTTTCGGGTGATCGACGGGACAAGAAGCAAACGAATGTCGTCCGGCCCACTCAAAGATATGAAGTCGAAGCTGGGTGTTCAAACGAGGAAGCGTTGGCAAGAGCACTATCCGCTGACCGGGTAAGCTTGCGCTAGTGTTAGGGGGTGCCGGTGATTGACTAGGCGGAAGATAATCGTGAAACACGACGCAAAGGACGCGAAACACGGGCGTGGCGTGCGATGATGGTCGAGGCGTAGATCTGCAGCGGTAACGGGAGTATGAGAAGGCTGTACTAGGCGAAACCAACGGTTAATTTGGGCAGATCACGGGGGTGGCTTGGGGGGCGATAACCTCGCGTGACTGGCCTTTTGCTGGATGTGTGGGGCTGATGTTGTGTGGATAAAACTTGACTGAAGGTGGAGGTGAAGAGGAGAAGACTAGTGGGCGATCAGAGTGTTCCAAGCAGGGTGGAGCTGGGGCGGGGCAGAAAACAATTGCAAACATTGTGGACATTGGGAAGAATCGCTTGCAAGAGATCGACGAATCCGTCTCGTGGCGGGGATGACATGCACCGGCGGCATCAAGCTGCAACTCACCATCCGAACAACCCATCATACAGATTACGTGATGAAACCCGTGGGAATAAATTCCGGACATATCCATCCAGAAATTCAAAAATTCCAGAATTTCCAGTCGACCGAAATTGATTGGAATTAGCGTCCGTCGGTATTTCTTCTCCCGTTTCTCTTCACTGTGACGCATCGAAGCTTTCTCTTCCAGGAATTCAGAAAATAAAAAATAATTTCTCGAGAATGTTGCACCCCTCCTCTTCCTATTCCGTATATAATAGACTCCCCTCACCTCATTTCATCCGCTCGATAACCCCCACCCTCCTCTCCTCCCTTCCTTGACGCCATGCCCGCCGTCGCCCGCCCCCCAGTCATCGTAGCTAACGCTAAGCCACCAGTACAAAGGAAGCCAAAGGGTCCAGGTCCGCTCACTCCCATCCCTACTCAACCTCCTTCCTCCATTGCTCACAAATATTTCCAGAACGCAAGTGGACCGGTCGTGAAGACGAAATTCTCATCAGTGCCGTGACCACATACAGTCCGTTCATCTCTTTTCACCCCGTCCTTTTTACGCCTCTCATCGCCGTCCATATTCCAGCCGCTGGTGAAAAGATCAATTGGATAAAGATAGCCGAACTCATCGAGGGCCGATCGAACAAGGCCTGTCGCAAGCGCTGGATCCATTCCCTCAATCCCACGCTCAGAAAGGGGAGATGGACGCTCCAGGAAGACGAACTACTCTTGAAGGCCATTCGCAAACACGGTCACTGTTGGCATAAGGTTGCCAAATATCTTCCCGGTCGAACGGATGACCAGGCCGCCAAGCGTTTCCGTGAGAAACTCGACCCAGGCATCGCCAAGACCCCCTGGTCCGAGGAGGAGGATAGGGTCCTCCTCGACATGTGGAAGAAAGTTGGATGTAGATGGAACCTCATCTCGCGAGGTCGGTTCTCCCCCTTCACGAACTGCGTAGTGGCGACCGATTTTTGACACGAACACAAACAGAACTCAACGGAAGGCCCGCCGTACACTGCCGCAATCGCTATGCTAGCCTCAAACGCATTCAGAAGTCTTTAGACCCGGATGGTCGAGGCGAGACGCCTTCGGGAACAGCCCCTTTCGTGGACCCCATGAATGTAACTATGTTACTTAATTCCCCTACAATTGCCCGTCTAACCCGTGCCTCGTAGACGCCGAACCTCTCGACCCCCTCTTTGAGCCCAACTAGTTCCCCATGCTCGACTCCTCCCCGCCAACTGTCACCTTGTTCTCCCTTCCCTGGCGCCAGGGACACCGACTTTACCTCGAATGTGGGCTTCCCCGAGCACGCCGACGGTCGCGAAATGCAACAGATCCAGGAGATTAACTCACTCCTCGTCGGAGGTGAACAACGTGGCCTCTCCCAGCCATCTGTGACAACACCCTCCCCGACTCTGTACAACTTGCGTCATAACGAGTCACAACCACAGCATTTCCACAGGGGCTCGGCTCACCTCGCCAAACTCTCGTTCGCCGACCACCCCGACATGAGGGTACTATCCCCCGGTCAGGCGGGTCACACTCGTAGGGCTTCCGCATCTCAAGTCGGTTTCCACGTCTCAGCCCCGACATCCCATCCTATGCCAAGGCACCTTTCATACCTCTACTCTTGCATGTACTCGGAATGTTCTTTCGGGAGCAACACCACGGCAGACATCGCTCAACACTTGGCGGTTGCTCATCAACGACCTGATGCTGCCTCTGCCTTCGAAATGTCATCATCATTTGGCTCTTTCGCTAGCATGTCATCGTCACGGCCGTCAACATCCGACTCGGACTTTTCCAGCGGATCTAACGAACCCATGTTTGGGTTTTCCTCTGGTTCCACCTCCCCCTCCCTCTCGCCCTCCGATGACCTGAGGTTTGGATTCTACCAGGACGCCACTTTGGCGAAATTGGAGAACCCCGCAGCAGGCGTTGACCTTGTGGTCGGCTGGAACAACCCCGGGTTCTTTGACTTAGACCCAATGGGCGGATTTGATACCTTTGGGAATGCCCCATCATGTTGACCCTGAGTTCCCGGTTTACCCCAGTGCTCAACGTTCAACCTTCACGAAAACCATCACGGCCACACCCATTCACCCCTGTTGCTCACCCACCAACAACGATAGCACATCAATCGAAGCGTCTGCCCTTCATTATCATTATTTTGTTCTTCCTTGTAGCAGAGACCGACTATCCCCGCGGCAGCACTTCGTGCATCATACCGCTTTAATCTCCTCTCGTCCCCCCTCATTCTTCATTTTGGCCGGCTGATATGTCCCTACTATTACCAGACACTTTTTCCACTTCATTATGTTTCTTTTGGTACACCGACCGGACTTTCTCTCGTGGTTAAGATTAGACAATGGTCGCTAGGCTCTTCCCTCCCCGTATTGTTCTTGTAGCAAGTTGTACACCACAACGACACTTATGATGCTCTTGACAGGTTTACCACCGCGTATGTAACAGATATGTATGATAGGTCTTGTTCACTTGAATGGTTTCCTGTTCTGCATGGATCGATCCTCAAGGCCTCAAGGCCTCACCCGTGGGATAACATAAGTTGGTGGAAATAGCCGGGGAATCGCGAATCGCGCGGCATTGCCATGGGTCGGCGTCTCGCTTCTGAAAACATTGTTCCGTCTTTCGAATGCACTTTGATCGTCTTCAACTGTGCAGTTTCAGCTCTGACGCTCGCGACAATTTATCATATCGGCAGCGTCAAAGAACAGCCTACCGGAAGAGGTCGTTCGGCGGTTGGATGGCCGGGAGCGTCGCCAGGTGTGCTCGGGTCTCATGGGGAACGCTAGGGAGTCAGCGCTGTTACCCACCTCTCCGTCTTCCTTCCCTCTCTCATCTTTCTAGCAACGCTCGTCCATTCACCGACGTCCCCGATCCAGTTGAGTCCGGGAGGTGCATGTACTGTCCTCAAGCTAGGACGAATACGATCTCCCTGGTTCAGTCGGGGATACCACTTGGTCGTTTTTACCTTTTTTTTTCCCTGATGCGCCCGAGACACCGTGGGTTTGTGGCGAGGTCACAGATTCCTCGCGGTGGACTGCCAGCTGCGAAATCTTACTGACTTGATCCCGTCTGACTCTTGGTGTTGATACACTTCTACTCGGCTCGCCACCACTGTTCTGTCATATCCATGGGCCCATTCTACACTTCCGTGCATCCGGCACATCCACCCTTCCATCCATCGAATCATTCACACGCGATCTCAGGCCTATGGGATTCTCCAGCGCCGGAAATCTATTCAAGTTCCACCCGTCGAATTACGCCTCAGTAATTCTCCTCGTCCACCCATTTGTACCTCATGTGCTTTCCGGAGTAGATCGAGCAGTGAACCACCGGCCTTCGAAGTGGTGTTTCCATACCACCTCGGACGTCGGAGAAGGGTCACTGCTCAGCCGGACTTGCGGTGCGTGCCATGATAGAGTCATGGACGGCGACCACGGTAAGCGTGTAAGGCCGAATCGCCGACCCTGTAGTTAGTATTCATTCTACCCCTGCAGATCTAACATGATTCGAGACCTGTCAACGTGGGTGAGTTCAAATCCAGATGTTGGGGCCGGCCTCCCCAATCTGCGACATGGGCGTTATGCGACAAGAACGGCCTTATGGGGCGGCAGGGGATTTCGGGATTTGTAAGTTTCGAGGTATCGTTCCACGATCTTGAGATACCACACCGGCAGGGAACAAACCCGGTCGTCGGGCACCGCTACAATACCCTCCACTATCTATCATCATTGGGTCTCTCACCTTTGGCATCGGAGGCCGTGTGATGCGTTTCTTTTTTTTTGCCTTCCTCTCTCTCACACACTGCGACCGAGCCATTCAAGTGTGAATTCTCTCAGGGTCATTGTATGCACCCATCGATTGTTCACATCGTGTCCTTTTCCCCCCTCTGCTGATCCTCATAAAGATGGGGCTAGGCACAGGTTCTGATGGTCAGTCAAGGTTCGGACCTTTCAATTTTATGTTGTAACTTATGCCCCCCTCTTGCTCTGCCTTCGATCCATATCACCCGTTCAACCCTCTCTCTCCGATGGAACAGTCCGGTCAATTGTCCATCATCAGGGCCGGTGATGTTCGGATCGTTAGCTCCGCCTGGGACGACCTCGCTCTCACACTTCGCTGGCCATTTTTTAGTAATACTTGGGCTCGTATGTTTTCAACTGCCTTCGAGATCAAGTGCCCCTTGTTTTACCAAATGATGGAACGGGCCCCCCTCTCTCTTTCTTTTGACTCTCACGTCCTCTCTCACCTTCCGGGTGGCTGGGGTCGCCGAGGCTTCGATAATGTGGCATCTCGTTGTATGCAACGTTCCTTCGTCCTGCCGCTCGGGCGGTTCTCTTACCCCATCCGCTACTTTGCCTCATTGCGTCGACCGTGTGCACCTTGGCCTCATAGTTCGGTAACTCGATAGCTTTGGTGGGCGGGAAATCGAGTGTGTCGGCGTCGACGAGCCACACAACCATTTAAAGTTGTTGGAGTAAGGGAATGCAAGGCATTCCAAACCCCAAGGCCTTGAGGTGAGTCACGCTCTTGCTTCGTGCGCGTTGTTTAATTGAATAGGGGTGTGTGTATTCACGTCTTTGTGACGGAAACGACCACTATTCAGGGTGTTTAATGAACTGACAATGGTTCGTCTCTTCTATGATATATCCTACTCTTATTGACGGCTCTCGTCGCTGATTGACAGATCGGGTTTAAACTGGAGCAGAGTCTGTGCAGTATGAATCTTATCATTGCGTGCCGCGGCTTTCATTTTGTTTTGTGGCTGAAACGTAAGAACTGACTGGCAATAGAGACTGTCGATGGACATCTAGCAGTATCTGGTAGGTCTGATGGAGGATGAATTGTTCGGAATGTGCGCACCGTGATCACTGTCTTTGCTGGTTTGGGTTGTTTCTCTCCTCTCAGCAGTGACCTGACAGGGAATTCGGAGGTCGTCGAACGTGCTGTTGAGTAGGACCGTGGTCTAAGCTTATCGGTTCACCCCCCTCTCAGTTGCTCCCCCTCTCTGGCCCGGCACTTTCCAAGTCTCCACTCTAATCCCCTGGTGCCAAACTGGGAAGGCGGTGGCGCGGTATATGAATGTTGATTGCTATCGCGATCTAATATTGAATGTACGAGGCGAATGTATAGGCAACCGGCTGCCGACAACTGGGTAGAGAGGGCTACGGAGTACAGGTGAGTGCTGAATGATAATGAGGGGTATACCGGGACCGGATAAGATGGACTCACCGTGACTTGGTGGATCCTCGCTGTGCGAAAGCGATGACGATTTAGCAAATAAGGTAATTGATGGACCGCTGGGGAGAGAGATTTGGAGATCCGAAGCGACGCTAAATTCTGGAGGAATATCGCCACTCTCTCGATCCTATCCTCTCGATCGGGGAGATCATCGTCTCGCACTCGTGACCGGATTTCTGCGTCCCTTCTCTTTTCGATCTGTGCAATCGGATGCAAGTGGTGTTTAGTCGCCTTTTCGTCCCGCGCCTTCGTTCCGCTTGACACGTGGGCACCTCCTCCCGTCCGAGCAGATCGGGGGAGACCAGTATAAAAACCAGCCGGACGCTGACGCGGACGTCCGAGGTCTATGGGAGTGTGCACCTGTGTTTGCATCGTAATCCAAATCGCCATCGCCGCTCATTTCACTTTTGAAATCTGGGTACTTTTCGAGTTTATTGAGGCTGGCCGTACGCCGGAGATGATGCAATAGAAACTACAGATTTGTCACTGCTGGGAAGCTGGACTGAATTTCTCGCTTCTCGTCATTGGGAGGAACTGGAACCGCCTCCTGATCACGAATTCCTCGCGAGGCTCTTGGTAGGTGATATCAAGCGCACAATTTACTGTTCTTCAATCATCCGGACTTGTAAGGCACCGGGTATCCAGAACCGCCGGTATTTCCTTTCTGTTTGGTGCTAAGTCCGGAGCATCGACGTGTCAGAGCTGATAAGCATCCCCGTCCCTTCCGTCTCTTTGGTCTGTGCGGACAAAGGCTTCTTCACTTCCTTCTTCCCGTCGGAGAGTCTTTTTGCGTAAATCGTACGCACGTTTCCCTTCTTTTTTTTTTTTTTCCCTCACCTTGTGGGTGGGTTGGTTCTTTGTACGTCATGCGCCTTGTTCCCGATCTGATTCGGCCGCTTGATGTCTTCGCTCGTTCTACACCAGACGCGTCCATGACGAAGTGTCACCGTCCCGGAACAGCAAACGGGGCAAATGGATGACGAATGCTTCGAGAACCTTCAATTGTTTTGCCGCGCCCCCTCCGATGTCAGAAATGTTCTCAAGAAAACGCAAAACGCTCACCAGTTTCTCACTCTTCCGAATACTGAATTGAAATCGGCATTTTTTGAATCCTACACCCCCAATCCGCGTGGAGGGGGAATGTCGATGTACCAGCCCTCCCAGCAACCTTGGCATCTTGGCCCGCCCACCAAAGTGTCGGAGTTGCGTGCCCATGGTCCCAATTCTGAGCGTATTCCTTGTCCGTTTTGGCGAGATATCGGCTTCTCCCTCCGTTCTCGCCTATGTGCTCTTGACGTTCGTTGGTCGCCATTTGTTGCGTGGCCTCCTCGCCGTTCTCGCACCAGCCGTCACCCCAAGGATCGCGAAACATGCCTGCACTACCACGCCCCCGACCACGATGGCTCTAGGCTACAGATGGATATGCCTTTCAGGGGCTAATGGTATGCACCTGTCAGTACTTCAGTACGACGTTTCGTCTCTGAGAGAAAGTGATTATGGGGAAACCTGTATTTGCTTTTGTGTATGTAGAATGCGTTATCACAACCGAGAGTTCAGTATTCCTCCGTTGGGTAAGGCGCAGAACCGTCACCCCTCCTGGCAGATGTGCGGTGTCGCTTCTGCTTCAACTTCGTTGTCGCATCGCTGGGAACCCTACCGGTGAGTATAAGCTCAAAGCGTTCATGAACAATGTATACACCGGTCTATAAGCCAACCTGACTCAACTGGTCTCTGTCTGTTCGTCCACCGTAGTATGCAGCACGTGTCGCGCTGATACGTCTTCAATTACGGACATACCGTTTCATAGCGCTCGAACGGTAATTGAGAAAGCCCCTAGATCGGGCGCGCGTCCCTGCATTCCCACCACACACTTGCTCTTCAATACGCACTTACCCAATCGAGGCGCCCTCGTGGCCTTCGCGTTTTCGTGGCTGTGGGACGTGGCAGAGTGAAAGGGTAATATCAATCATCTATGGACGTACAGTGCTTTTCGGTTCGATAACTGGCATCAACGAAATAATGTAGACTCTTCTTCACCCTTTCCTCGAGGGCGGCCCTCGTCCTGTTTTCGCCAACTGGGGATGTCCGCTGATCCGCTCTAGAACGCCCAGGTGGATGAATGGGTGAATTAGGGGCCCCAATACCGACTTGACCGAGTTTTGTCACTTCTGACGCTCTGTGAGGCCGAGTGCCGTCCCGTGCCCTTGCGCTCAATGTCACCGCCGGAAGTCGTATGCCACCCACTCGTTGCCTCATGGGTGGTTTCGGAGTGTGGTTTCGTGTGAGCGCGCTGGCCGTTCGGTCTACTCGACCATCACTCCCTCCCATGGATCTGACAGTGCAGACGCGTAATAGTTCTCGCGGTCTTACGTTTTCAATCCAATGTGTCGCATAGGGGGTGGAGAGATTCTGCATTGAACGAAACGGGTGGCGTGATACCCTGGCCCACACACCAAATCTCTCGCGTTCTTGCAAAAAGAACCCTTGGCTCCACGATAAGCTCTCCCGTTCCGATTTTACGGCCTATATGGAGCCTCGTTTTCTGCTCACCCATGTCTCCAGCCTCAGAACCGCCCCTCCCGTAGAAATCTATCTCAGCTCGAATTGGATGTGGACTCTCAAGGTCTCTGCTACGCTTAGTATCACGGATCACCGCGCCTGCCGAAGCCATCGCGAAAGAGTCAATCATACGGTTGGCGAGCAGGGTCAGGTCTATTTTGATGTCGGCTATGAGCGGTTATGATGGGGTTTCGGGGTCCTGGCACCCAGTGACTGAACATCACACTCGCCTTAGGCAAAATTTGGTGACCCACCGATAGAGGTGGAACACCGGCCCAAGAAGCCGGGGGGTTTTCTCGCTGGGACGATCAAAATCAGAAGGTGGCTAAACCCACCCTCCCCACCCCCGAGTCCCCTCAGGTCCCCTCTGGCAACCACCACTCGCAGCCAACAGCAGGATTGCCTCAAGCCTAGGACAACTCCGCCACCTCGAACGAGGACGGGGGTAGGTGACTGAGGCGGGACCACCGAAAAGCCACCTCCGGGGAATGACAACGGGGACGAGAGGTCTCGGGAACGATAAGCAGAGGAATCGCACTGGGAAATGCGTGCGGTAGGTGTGAGATGATGATCCCCTGTCCCCGATTCCTTGTCGCTCGGCGTCTAGAGTCAACGAGGCCGCTCTCCGCCACTGGCCAACGAGAACGCACAGCGATCCCCCACCCGTCCATTCAAACGGGATCATCACCCGTTTCAGCAAGCTGTGCAAATTGTTCCGCCCCGGCCGCAATCGTCCAGCGATCGAGGGGAATTCTACCATGGTCTCGGCTTATGTGAAAGCCTTGGAGGATCCAGCCGGTGCGCTGCAGTGTTACGCCGTCGAGTAAGCCGGTCAGTATCGTTCACCCATTTCCAAGGTCTTGAACGTTTCTTCCAGGTACGATCCGGAGAAGTGAATGGGATATGTCGGACTGAAGACCCAGGGCGCTGCCTCCCTCTGACCTCCCAGCATTCCGTGACGTGCAGTGAATTCAAGTCGAGAGATGCTCAACGCTTCAGCTGCCCCGAGAGCCGGATAAGGCCGTGGACGTTGGCCGGCCGTCGGAAAAAAATAGTGCAACCGGGTGTGCACGTCCCCGAGAATGGGCCTGCGCTGAGTATGTTGTGTAGTCCCCATGCACTGTTTCTGACGACATTCTATAGCGATCGGCGAATGCGGGCCTCGGTTACTGTCGACCTTGTCTTCCGGTCCTTTCTGCTCGATCCGTAGGTTGGGGGGGCGTACACCCTCCATCTCGATTGCGTCCCTCGCTGAGTTACCGACTCTTACAGTGGCCTACAAGCCTACCACCAATATTTCGAACGCTGTTTGGCCATCTTGTATTACTACGTTGTCGAATACACATGGTGAAGCACACCCTACTTACCGTTCACCACTGAATGCTTTACCAACTCCTGGTAAAGGTTCCACCTACGCCTACCCAAATATCACCAACGTCTCAACCCGAGAGTTTCCTGCAGTTGGTAAAAACCCTCGTGGGAACCGCGGTCACAAAACTCTTTCCCGAATGATTCGAGAAGGTCTCGTTGTATGCACAATATCTGGGTTTACCTCCATTCCTGCCCTGTGGTGCGATTTTCAACAGAAACCCTTCTGGGAAAAACCAACACGAATCAATCCGTGAGTGTTTTCAACGTCATGCATGCGTGATCTGACTCAACGGAAATGCAGCAAAAGCCGACGATGTAACTTTGGTGAAGGTTCTGGAATCCTACCATCGGGAGAAGTTGACCAACAACAATACAATCTCTGAGCGGTTGAAGCATGAATATGGCATAACAATGAGGTTAGTCCCCACGAGTCCGTTTTTTTGCCCCGCATCCCCTGTGCTGAGTCCGGGGACTGACCCAGCGCATCATCCGTCAAGCGTCGTCGAAAAGAACTCAGTTTACAAGGTAGCGGCAACACAACCAAGTCAATGCCGGTTGATCAGGCACGTCAGCTTGTCATCAATGCGATGGATATCAACCGTGCACGCCGAACGGGTGTGAAGGGCATCCAAAATAGGATTGCCTTTGATACTAGGACCCACTTGACACGGTACTTTTGTTGCTTGGTGGGGAGCTCACTGCTGACGCCACAAGTACAGGGATTTCGTGTCGTCTGTCATGCACGAAGAGGATCCTGAGGGATTTAGCTTTCGGTCCCCCGCTGCGAAGAAAATCCAGCGGTTTCCCAAGTATCCCATTGGGATCAACGAGAGATGGGCTGGTGACGGTCACGACAAATTAAATCGGATAGGGATTGCGAAATGGGCAGTTGTGGATGAGGCCACATCAAAATGGTTGGGCGCTTGGGCCGTTCCGAACAACCGCCTTGGTGCAGTCGTCTCCCATTCATCACACAGTGGGCATTGGGGTGTTTTCCGAGGTGGAATATGCCGGGAATATGTCCCGACTAGGTTAAATATTCCCACGCTTATCCAGCTGAGGAAATTGTTGGATTACTCAATGAAATCCTCAATGGAATATGTCTTGTATATCTATCGTATAATGTATGATATTCAAATAGATTTTCCACCTGGGATTATCATATGAATACTTCCAGTTTTCCACCCATATTCACGGTCAGAAAATGACAACATTGTATGGTGACCACTGATTTTCCGACCATGAAAATCCCTAGTTTTCCACACTATATTCATATGATAATTCCAGGTGGAAAATCTATCTGAATATCATACATTATACAATAGATATATAACCTAGTTGGGACATATTCCTGGCATATTCCACCTCAGAAAACACCCCAATGCCCACTGTGTACCTAGCACTCTCGCTCATTGAGGTGATGGGCGGTGAGCGTTCTATATATATATATTCACTCAGAAGTCACTAACGGTGGGGAAAGGGGTCCCGCTCCAGTTTACAACTGACTGTGGGTCAGAGATGACACAGCTATATGGTATAATGAATGCCCTTCGGTGCGTAGCCAACACCATCCACATTGAAAGTGACTGAAGTTTTTGTGTGGGGCCAGGGAGATCCTTCATCCTGAATATTGCTCGAATGAGCTCCCTGCGCATGTGTTTCTATGAAGTGTTCACAACGTGGTGAGTTGACACCAACTCTCAGCCAGTGGGAACAGAGGGGAGAGAGAAGGCACCAGGTGAAGGTAGGGTTGGACCGGTTGTGCAAAGGATACTTGGTTCGGAACTTTTGAAGATTTCTTCGAAAGGTAGTGAGAGCTCTGAGGGACTTCCGAAGGCTTAGGAGGGTCGAGGAGAGTGCAAAGAGGGTCGTCTGAGGGTCCTAGAACTGGGCAAGAGGTTCAAGAGGCTGAGGAGCGCTTGAGGACAACTATAGGGGCAAGAAACAGCTAGAGGGTGGATTCGAAGATAGTTTCGAGGACTGGACGAGGCAAGCGAGAGCTGAGGAGTGATAGCGATAATAGGGGAAGCTTAGAGATGAGGGTAGCGAGACTTCTAAGATGATAGCGAGACTTCTGGACTGGACTAGGACTTTGAGACTGAGACTAGGACTTCGAAAACTTCGAGTGACTGAGATGAGAGACTGGGGTGAAGGGGCAACTGCGCCCTCTTGCCTTTCTGGGTAGCTACTACAGGGTATATATAGGGTAGGGGAAGTGCTACGCAGAGAAAGAAAGAGGGAGAAAAAAAGGGGAATAACCATTGGCTGGTGCTCTCGGAACAGAAAAGCCTAAAGCGACGGAAAGAAATGGGGGACCAAGGAAAAAGGCAGAGAAACTAACATAAGAATAACATAGAAGGAAAGGGGTGGTTCAGGGGGGAAAGGAGATGAAGAAGTGAGGCCGTTGAGCCAGATGTAGCAACCGTGGGAAAATCTCGATCAAAAGAGGAAGGAAGTTGATCAACGGACTTGGAGTCTTGCAGCAGAGTTCGAGAGCAGTTTCCGGAGTTCTAGGCTTTAGGAATTGTCGGAGATTTGGTGTGCTTGATCGGAAAATGCTCTAAAACATCTTCTAGAGATCTCGAGGAGGGATGCCGCGATATTCGAAGAGTTCAGACTTTCGGA
>Ga0307515_10002211_pt1 | contig 42711 bp, 56 predicted proteins | sample 17_EM_MG_FD_194513 | JGI IMG/M metagenome (GOLD analysis project Ga0307515, IMG submission 194513) | Populus trichocarpa ectomycorrhiza microbial communities from riparian zone in the Pacific Northwest, United States - 17_EM | ecosystem: Host-associated > Plants > Roots > Unclassified | place... | reverse complement strand
TACTCGGTGTATGCTGTACTCGGTGTATGCTGTACTCGGTGTATGCTGTACTCGGTGTATGCTGTACTCGGTGTATGCTGTACTCGGTGTATGCTGTACTCGGTGTATGCTGTACTCGGTGTACTCTGTACTCGGTGTTAACTCTTGATCATTGCATGGAGAGATAGAGAGGGATGACATAACTTCATGTTCTTAGGTGATGGTAGAGTTGAGGACGAGAAAGAGAGAGACGAGATGAGAGGAGATGGGACAAATCATCATGGAAAACTGGGACTTAGGCGAATTTCGTGTGCAAGTCAATTCACCATCCCCGATGGGGCAAGTACGAGTCCTGATCCAGCGTGTAATAACACCGATACATGGTCATCCCAACCCAATCAGGCAAGTCGTACCCCTGATTTCTCATATCCACTCATATCCTCCACATCGTGCTCATCTCCATCCCCATCTCTCTCTTTCTCGTCCACAACTCTACCATCATCGCAGAACACAAAGTTAAGTCATTCCTCTTTATCTCTCCATGCCATGATCATGAGTTGATACCGAGTACAGCATACACCGAGTACAGCATACACCGAGTACAGCATACACCGAGTACAGCATACACCGAGTACAGCATACACCGAGTACAGCATACTCCGAGTACAGCATACTCCGAGTACAGCATACTCCGAGTACAGCATACACCGAGTACAGCATACACCGAGTATAGCATCCACCCAGGATTGTTTGTCTTCCCTTCATTCCCACAAGTACGAGTCGACCCCTGAATGTAGTGCCAGCTTCCGGCATGCCTCCCTACACGATCAACTGCCATCAGCCAGCTCCCCATGTGAGCTCAAAGGTAAGGTCACCTTGTCACATTCCCCCGGTTGCAAGTTAACTAACTGATAAATATAGTCTCAGCACCCGGCGCGCCGTCCATCGAGCACCTCCAAGTACTCGTCCCATCTTGCTCGATCACCGCCTCCAAGTGTATCTCCTGACTTGCTCGGTTACGGCCTGCCAGGTCGCAGGATCGTGGCCTCCGAGTGCATCTCCAAACTCGCTGATCACGATCTCAGAGTGCATCTCTAAGTTCAAGTATATCGTACAAGTCGGCTGCTGCTTATTCCATTCTGACATGAAGCTCACTATATATTGCTCAGGACTTCCCACTTCTTTTTGTTATCATCTTCCTCTCCTATTCCACACCAGCAAGTCATGGATACACCACCACCTCAGCCCAGTGGCGAAGGATCCGAAGCAAGCTGATCGACGGGCGCTTCATCCAATACATCACTCCTTGGCACACCGCAAGAACGCAGACACCAGTTAGTCCTCTGCGACGCTGCCAATGAAGCCACCAAAAATATGACCCAGGACGCACATTTAAAAATCGTCCGTAAGACCTGAAGCAGCAAAAATAAGAAGCACCATGCAATTGGATGTGAGTACAATCATACCGTGGTGAACGGCTGTCAATTGACTGTACAATGTACAGCGGGTGTACAGAGAGAGCTACATGACCAATTTATCGCTGCCCGTGACAGGAAACCTCCATGGTCAACGAAGGCATTCGTCCGCACAGTTCGCCATATCGAACATCATGATGCTGTCAGCTCTAGCATTTTGGCGGACGAATGTCCTGATAAGCATCCCCGTGAGTGCACAAAACAGGCTTTAATCACCTTAGAGAAGGCTACCGATGCGTATACAGGCAGCGATGAATTGGTCACGTAGCTCTCTGCGTACACCCACTGTACATTATACAGTCAATCAACGGCCGTTCACCACGGTATGATTCTACTCACATCCAATGAATTGCATGCTGCTTGTTATTTTTGCTGCTTCAGGTCTTACGGACAATTTTTAAATGTGCATCCTGGGTCATATTTTTGGTGGCTTCATTGGCAGCGTGGCGGTGGACTAACTGGTGTCTGCGTTCTTGTTGTGAGCCAAGGAATGATGTATTGGATGAAGCGCCCATTGATCAGCTTGCTTCGGATCCTTCGCCACTGTCCTGAGGTGGTGGTGTATCCATGATTTGCTGGTGTGGAATAGGAGAGGATGATGATAACAAAAAGAAATGGGAAGTCCTGAGCAATATATAGTGAGCTTCATGTCAGAATGGAATAGATAGCAGCCAACTTGTACGTTATACTCAACATGTATCGTGCTGCGTATGGCTGCAGGTTGCGGGGGTTTCCCGCCATCCCATGGTTTGCAATCAGTTAGTCCAATGTTTTTTCTTTGTTTCCTGGGATAAATTGAGGCGTACGACAGCTGAAATCTCATGATTGTCTGATATACAAAGGACACTGTTCGAGGGAAAGGATGTCTGCTGATGTTTGTCTCAAATTATCCCCGGGATAATACATGAAACAGACGCTAACAATCCAGTCATGTTGTGCGGTTAGCCTAACTATTCCCCTTTTATTGACAGTCAAAAGGCAGATTTTGCTTTGTTCACATTGAGTAAACGTACCAACCTTGATATAAATGACGCAGCTTGCCTCCATATCTTTCATATCGTGCAACATCCAACATCTTGCCCAACAACACAGTCAACCCAAACCACAATGGTCAATGCTCCGAAAAAGAACTTTTCGCCACTTCTGGCGGGCAAATACGTCAAATCGAAAAAGCGGTCCACACGACGACCTCATCAAGCAAATGAAGGCAAAAGCGGCTTGGAAGCAGAAAGAGTCCGAGCCTTTGGGGAATTGCGCAGCTTGCGATCCAAATAGAAGCGAGCGGCCGAGAAACGAAAAGAAACGCACATCTTAACAAATGAAGACAAAGAGAAATGGATCGAGGATTATGTTGAGAGAGAGCTCGCTGGGGCAAGAAAGCGAGCTGAAGACGCAGAGGCAGCAGTTCAGCAAGAGCATGATGATACAAGCAGAGCTGAAAACGACGGATTGATGAACAGAGAGCCCGAAACAACTTTTCAGGAGATGATGGTTGCTATCGGAGACAGTCTGAGTGGTCTTGGAAGTTCCGATGATGTGGAGGATGGGGAAGATGAGGATGATGAAGAGACAGAGCAGTGCCAGCTGAACAAAGATGACAAACCCGGCTGGGTGATTGGCACAATCACCAAAACGGTGCGGCAGCGCATGGAGAGGTTTCGTCAGATGCAGAAGAAGCTTGAAGATTTGACACAACTGGGGTGGGAGGACGCAGCCGATTACTTCCGTGAGAGAGATATGACGTACGGTTCATCTGCATTGCGGGTTCTGGCCGTCGTTCAACCACAAACGGCTGATAATGCAGTGGTACCTGCACTGGCAACGATTGGAGAGCTTATGGAGTGTCTTGACATTGTCCCCGGAATATTGCAAATGCCGCAAGGGACTTCTCGACCAGGAAGTAGTCATATTAGGCTAGGTTCTGTGAAGCCGCTGTCGAACACTAGTATATCCGGTCTTGCGCCAGCCGCGAAGCCCGATTCGTCACTCATTCAGAAAGTGAATCCTGTTGAACTCATAAGCTTTTACCCCTGCATATATCCTCCCCAGCTATTCACCATATAGAAATCGCATTCGGACGAAGACGTGGTGATAGCTCCTGCGTCTGTGGAGGAATAGAGAGGCAAATTGGTAATGTTGACGTTATATCTCGGTGAAAAGAAATATGTGTACCAATATTGCTACGTGTCAGCTTTTACCTGATATCAGTGACCAAATTGTGAGACATGATAATTCGTCTGTGCATGTGCAAGGGTCAAACGCACCATCCGGAAGTTGTAGAATCTAAAGCAGGCAGTTAGGCAGCCAAAAGATTCGATTTCAGTTTCCAGGTTACTGTGAAGTGAGAAAGCAACAGCTAAATTAGTGACGAAATATACTAACCAAATTGAAGTGAGTGATGTTGTATGAGTGATAGGAGGAGTGGTCCGTGCCCATTACGAATTTGTCTCAATGACAACCATTATGCTGCATTCATGAATACATCCAACTGCATAACTCTCCAGACCGACCTGGTGCACACGGTTGAGATGATTGGAATTGCTTATCATACTTCATGGAAATCAAGGAGAAGGAGCTAGATGAGGAATGGTGAGGAAGTCGAGCTATATTTAGCAAATACTAATGAAATGATCTACATGGCGTAAATTGCCGGCCGAAAGCACAGGAATGCGATAGGGCCACGTTATTTCTTGCTCTGATAATGTGGATAGAGGTTGATCAGCAATTGACAGGTAACAAAGCTCCTCGATGCAAACGTTGATACTCAGGAACGCAATGTTGGATGTCAATACTGAGTCTACGATTTATTGCATACAATTAGTGGGTGTACGAAGGCTGTTTCGATGAGATTAATGTGAGCATGAACAGAGCATCCACATTTTTTAGTCTTACACACTCAGCAATCAAAGGGCTGCATTGTCCCATTCTTCATTTATTAGTCAGCGTTACAGTGAAAAAGGTGAACAACACGCTCATTGCGCCATTCTATAAATGAGTGTCAACGGAGGGTCAACAGTTTTAGGTCTTGCATACTTCGTAATCGACGCATCGTGCAGATCTTCGCGCACATAACCGAATTATTGACCACCTCGATGGGCAAAAATACAAGATATCAAAGGAAAAACACGGATTCCACATTCATCAATATTGCAAACTGCAAAACGTCCAAAAACGTATTATTGGTTGTTGAAAATGCCATTGTGATCAGATACTATTAACAAACTGCAAAAACAAGAGCCTTATATGAATCTATAGATGGGCCCATTGGGCAACCCGCTGGCAACCTGCCCAATTCGGACGGGTTGGGAGTTTACGATCGAACCGTACCCAAGTCGACGGTTCGGGTTTATCCACGAGGCAGACTGCCAATTTGGGAACGGTTCAGTTCGGACCCGGACCCAGACCCGGACCCGAAGTGATGGTCCGGAACCGTTGTTAACACTAGGAGGAAGTTAGTCTAAAAAAGGGAGAATGTGTCACCGAGTGTGACAAGTGGTTGCGGTGCCTCCTTTCGAAGTTTGACCTGCACCAGCCAATGCGAACCGAAACATTAGCTGATGCTTCTGGGTATAAGATCACAATGGGGAACCAGGGAGTTTATAAAGACTTGGTCAGATATATTGGCATGCGCGATACGGCTGCAATCATCAAGCAGTAAATGGAGCGCCTCGCTTCATTGGACACGTCCTTCAACAAGTCTCAGCCAGGAAGTGGCTGGCACAGCATGAACGAGAATATTACTACGAAAGCCTTGGCTAGGAAAATGGACTCCAAGAACGGTGGTTCAACTGGCACAGCTGGCACGGCCAAAGATGACAGTTTAACCTCGTATAACTGTGGCCAGGTTGGTCATATCTGTTGCAATTGCCCAAACTGGGACTTGATAAAGAAGCTACTTAAACAAGCTTTGGTCGGCAAAGATGCCCCAAATACCAAGTCTGGAAGCCCTCAGAAGGACAAGAAAATGGTACATGCACCAACCGGTCAGAAAGAGAGTGGATGGTATGTCGAAGAGAACAAGACTAAACAGGAGACAGACAGCAAACAGTAGAGCGAGCTGGAGAGTCTCTCAGACTGAGACTCTGCAGTGGGAAAAGGCAAAGGTGATCAGTAGCTGCGGCTGAACATTCCATAAAAACACCATCATGTACAGTATCATCAAAAAAGGGTGGCAAAGTGGTGCCAGATAGTCAATTCAAGTTTTTCACCCGTTACCACCACTTGAAAATTAGCAAACTAGATGACTCAGTGGTTGACCTACTAAGGTTCAAAGGAAAGATACAATACCAAACTAAACAAAGATGGTGGAGCTGCAACAAGGCAAGAGCAGTGAAGGACGACGGTGTGTTGCAGAACTATGTGGGTCGGAAGTTGCTTGATGAACTAAAACACCAAGGGGCCGCCTGGAGTGCAATGGATGCGGGATGTATGATTGGTCAGACTGCCAATGTCAATGCAGAGTGTAACACCAGGAGATTCACCCTAGGTCCTAATCAATAAAAGCCCTTAATGAGTTCCGGACTGATAAAGAAGAAGATGAATAAGGCTTCACTCAGGATGCGTATAAGGATTGACACCCAAAGAACACTGGGTAACTGTTCAGTTCGCTGTTCCCAATAGATAGTATCGACTAGAGAGTGTCGTCTTAAGCTATCAGTATGCTGATGTACATGACTCTAGGAGAGCCTGGAGGAAGTATCCTCTGAACCACCACCACACTATTCTGATGACTCTCAGACTTCTAACGGATGCTAGAGTATCGTCCCAACAACCAGCGCTTATACTTGAGGACCATCTGTCCAAGAATACGACGACTCCAAGTATCAACTTGTCTTATAAGAAACAGCATAGTAGGTTCGTCTCAGCAGAAGCAGTAGTGCCGACTCAAGAGTATGGTAGCAGAAGTATCCTCTGAATCACCATGCGATCGGGCTGATTGTCAGACTTTCTTTGGACTCCAAAGTATATTCTTGCTCACTTCCCGATCAACGACTTGCTTTGACGAAGGTACTAAGAATGACCAAGATAAAGAATGATAGATGTAGCCGTGATATAGAACTGAAGATGAACATACAACTCTGGACTTCGGAGGAGAAGTATCCTCATTGACTGCGATACAGAACTAATAGATAATACTCGGGAATAAAGTTAAGGCTTAATCTCCAGATTGAGAAGCTCAATAGGTATGTGTAGAGAAATTTTAATGTAGATTGTATGTTCGATAGTAGGTTATCGATGTCCTTCCTCCATGTCGGTATTGCTGATATATATCAGACGATCCACACCGTTAGCAATCCTAAGACTGCGAAAGCCTGCTTCGGAGTTCACATACATAACTGCTTCATCATCCTTTGCCTCTACCATTGATAGCCGAGTTCTAACTTCCAAGAGTACTTACTACGCTATCAAGGTAATATGCTCGTATTGCGACACAATTGCTATTGGCAATACCTCGTACAGATACCAGCTTATCTGAAGCCTATTATCAACAAATAGGTTTGTGTCACCAAGAATCAGTGAGAGTGCCCTCTCATATACCCACCGGGTACGTAACGGTTTGACAATCGCGGCAAACGACAGATCCCTTAATTCGACTACGCTTGATTGGAGCCAAATGTACAGTTATCCGCGACTGAGTAGTTTTGCAATATATCGAACGGAGAGTATCCCGCACCACTCCAGACATATCCATCCAAGGTCCCATTTGCCCAGACCAAGAAAGTGTGGTTGAACTGAGGGTGGATTCGTATAAGCCCATTCGGTTGACTGGGCTCCGATAAATCGAATATTTCTTCTCGACCTATCTCTTATATGACTCTGCATATCTTGAGATGTCATCGTAGTCTGACATTGACAACACCTCATCTCATAAGGAATAAACCATTGGAGCATGAGTAAATAGTCATTTGGTCGGCGACTAGGAATAAGGTTTCCTGCCGATAAGGAATGACCATTGACAATAGAGATTCTAGTACCATTATTGATCCAAAGATGATACACATCTTGCTTGTGCCTGGCCTGATCGCTGTTGTTGATCTATTGATACGAAGGTCGAGTAATGGAGATGTTACTAATCGGTGAGCTAATCTGGAAGGTAGATCCAGTACGGAAATCCAACTGTTAATTTGTGATTCAGCATCGAATATCCATGTCAGGATTATCGAATGATCCAGTATGATCCCAGAAATATACCTGTAACACCAAAGGCGTAACACAGAGGATGGCATAGAGAAGAGCCAATGAGTCAAATTGAAACTACAACTTGCTGCGTCATATGTTTATGAGGCAGGAATTACAGTCTATGACGTCAAGGGCTTGGATATCGTGCTAGGCAAAAGATGGATGCGTGATATCAACCGTTGTTATCAAATCGACCATGACAGCAACGAAACGTGGATTGCCGATAACCTCTGGGAGAAAACAGACCAAGGCCGAGTACACGACTTGCCTGGCCTACACCCCTTGGATGTTGACGAAGGAATAGTGGAGCTGGCCAGATTCATGGGCATCCATATCATACGGAAGGTGGAGCTTAAAAACGTTTCTGCCCGCCTGTTGAAATGGGCCTTCCTGTTCAAACTGCACCACTGCGGTGATGGCAACTCACTTCTGACAGACAAACTGCCAGGTGAGTATCAAGAGATGTTGACAGAATTCCAGGGCCTCTTCGATGAGCCAATTTATGCAAATTTGCCAAAAGGAAGGTAGGCCGTTTTCGAAATTAAAACGGACCCAAATGGCAAAATACTGTTCCGCTCAGCATACCGCATCTCTCTGTGGGAAGAAGCAAAGCTTCCGAGGAAGATAGACATGGTGATTGGCTGCATTTGGATTCAGCCTTCTCGAAGCAATTTCGGTTCACCTGTATTATTCGTGCCGAAGCCTGACAGTATGCTGCGTATGTGCATAGATCATCGTGCAGTAAACGCCATAACTGTTAAAGATCGTTATCCCCTCCCACACATCGAGGACTTACTAAACTCCATCCACGGCTCCTGCTGGTTCACAAAATTCGACATTGTGGCTGGTTACCATCAAATTCGCATCGCAACGGCCGACAGGCAAAAGACAGCCTTCACCACTAAATTCGATTTGTACGAGTGGCGAGTCCTGCCGCTTGGCCTGGCGAACGCACCTACCCAGTTTGTGCGCATGATGAATGGCATCTTGGAGACAACGAAACACATATTCATCGTTGTGTACCTTGATGATATTACGATTCACAGCTGTACCCTGGTGGAACATGTCATACATGATCAAGAAGTTGTAGGTGCACGGAGTGTTAGCAACGGGTCCGGGTAACCCGCCAGCTGTCCGGATCCTACAGCTTTGGCTGCAATTACGTTCTTGAGTTCTGATTGTAACATGACATGATGAATATGCAGATTGTGCAGTTTTACAAGCTCTTTCACCTCCAGCATTCAGATTTGCAATCTGACTGATATTCTTTGAGTGGCTGTGGAAAATGGGCAAATATACAGCGAAATTCGTGGGTTTGCGATAGCGACTCCACGAATATTGGTCGGATTGCAAATCTGAAAGCGGCAGGTGAAAGAACGGCTAAAACTGCACAATCTAGGTATTGATCATGATTAGTGTTAGCAACGGGTCCAGGTAACCCGCCAGCAGTCTGGGATTCGACCGGCAGTTCGGTTCAGTTCGGTTCCAGACCCGGCCAAAAACCAGACCTGCTTTGTCTTGGCGGGGTTGTTACCCGGACCGGATATAAACCCCCGGATTTTTGGCCAGGTTCTACATACCGCAGAGCCTCGTTTTCGCCAACTCAGAACTTTGGCTCCAATTGAGTATATGACTTCTGATTGTATCACAATGTGATATATACATAAAAGATGCAGTTTTGCATGCTCTTTCGATTGGATCGCAATGTGGAGAATAGAAGCTGAACGAGCATGCAGAACTGCATCTTTTACATATATATCATGTTGTGATACGATCAGAACTCAAATACTTAATTGGAGTGAAAGTTCTGAGTTGGCGAAATTGTGGAACCAGCCAAAAAACTGCGTGTTTGGTGCTGTTCAGTTTTTGGATGGGGTAAAACCCGTTGCAACGGTTCCAGTTCGGTTCCAACCTGGACCCGGAACTGAACTGCGGATTTGGAACCGCTGCTAACACTAGTCGCCTACATTCAAAGTTGGACCCGCACCAGCCAATGCCTGCCAAAATGTTAGCCGATGCTTATGGGTATAAGATCGAAAAGGGCACCCAGGGAGTTTATAGAGGCTTGGTTTGTTTATTGGCAAACACGAAACAACTCCGACCAGCGAACAACGCATGGAGCACCTTCCCATGTTGGACTCATCTCTCAACAAGTCTCAACCTGGCAGTGGCTGCAACATGAAAGCTAACACAACTATGAAAGCTTCAGCTAGGACAATGGACTCCAAGGAAGGTGGCACAACTGGCGAAGCTGGCCCGGCCAACGACGACAGTTTATCCTGCTATAACTGTGGCCAGGTGGGTCATATCACTCGCAATTGCCCAAACCATGACTTAATGAAGAAGCTATTCAAACAAACTTGGGTCGGCAAAGATGCCCCAAATGGCAAGTCTGGACACCCATGCAACAATGAGATCAGGGGAGGTGCACCAACAGGTCGAAAAGAGAGTGGAGAGCTTGCCGAGGAGACACAGTCCAAGCAGGAGATGGACAGTAAAGTGGAGGGCAAGTTGGACAGTCTCTCAGACTTGGACTCTGAAGCAGGAAAAGGCAAAGGAGATCAGGAGCTGTGGCTGAACATCCCATGAAAACACCATCATGTACGGTATCGTCAAACAAAAAGGGTGGCAAATTGGTGCCAGATAGTCAATTCAAGTTTTTCACTCGTTACCACCACTTGAAAGGTGGTAAACCAGATGACTCAGTGGTCAACCTACAAAAGTTCAATGGAAAAACACGATACCAAACTAAAGTAGGATGGTGGAGCAGCAAAAAGGCAAGAGTAGTGAAGAATGATGGTGCGTCGGAGAACTATGTGGGTTGGAAGTTTATTGATGAACTTAAACGCCAAGGGGCCGCCCTGAGTGCAAAGGATGCAGGATGGATGATTGTGGAAACAGCCAATGTCAATGCAGAGGATGGCTTAGAGAAACGCCAACGAGTCAAATTGAAACTACGACTAGGTGTATCATATGACTATGAGGCCCAATTTATGGTCCATGTCAAGGGGTTTGATATTGTGCTAGGCAAAAGATGGATGTGTGATAAAAACTGAAGATATCAAATCAACCATGACAGCAATGAAACGTGGACTGCCGATAACCTCTAGGAGGAAAGAGAGGATGGCCAAGTACATTACTTGCCAGGCCTACTCCCCTTGGACGTCGACGAAGGAATAGTGGAGCAGGCCAAATTCGTGGGCATCCACATCATACGGAATGCAGGGCTTAAAAACGTAACTCCCCGCCTGGTGAAATGGGCCTTCTTGATGAAAGTTCACCACGGCGGTGATGGCAACACACCTCCGACAGACGAACCACTGGGTGAGTTTCAAGACATGTTGAATGCAATCCAGGGTCTTTTTGGCGAGCCAACTTGTGCAAATTCACAGAAAGGAAGGTAGGCCGATTTCGAAATTAAAACGGACCCTGATGGCAAAATACTGGTCCGCTCGCCATAGAGCATTTCTGCATGTGAAGAAGAAGAGCTTCAGAGGGAGATAGAGAAGGCGATTCGCTGTGGTTGGATTCAGCCCGGTCGAAGCAATTTCGGCTCACCAGTATTATTCGTGTCAAAGCATGGCAGTACGCTGCATATGTGCATAGAATATCGCACAGTAAACGCCATAACCATCAAGGATCGTTATCCTCTCCCACACATCGAGGACTTACTCAACTCCATGCACGGCTCCTGCTGGTTTACACAATAGAACTTGAAGACATCCTTCACCACTTAATTTGGTTTCTATGAGTGGTGAGTCCAGCCATTTGGCCTGGCAAAGGAACCCAGCCAGTTCATGTGCATGATGAACGGCATCTTGGAGCCAATGAAACACAAATTCATCATCATGTACCTGGATGATATTATGATTCACAGCCGTACCCTGGCGGAACATGACATGCATGTCGGTGAAGTGCTTACCTTGCTGACGGAACATGGTCTCAAAGCCAAATGTGCAAAATGTGCCTGGGCTTGTCAGAAAGTGGATTTTTGCGGCTTTGACATTGGCAAGGACAGCATCCACGCCCCGGAATATAAGACACATGTGGTAATGGGTTGGCATCAACCTGAAAATAGTAAGGACATCAGAGACTTCCTGGGTCTCACCAGTTGCTATAGAAAATTCATCGGACACTACACTCACATTGCAATGCCGTTGTACGCCATTGGCACCTCTCTGAACGGAAAGGGGGGAGGTCGGGCGGCGACGTGGAGAGCCGAGGAAGGTCAGGCACACTCAATTCGCCTGGGATAGAGAATGGCAGCATGCTTTCGACACCCTCAAAAACGCACTTTGCAATGCTCCAGTCCTGGCTTTACGGGACCCTGAAGCCAAATATTGCCTGCACATCAATGCTAGCCAGTATGCATTGGGCACAGTGCTCTCCCAGGTGCAAGCCAAGGTAGAGAAAGTACTAGGTTATTTCAGCCATAAATTACACGATGCAGAGACGCAATACCCTGCATATGGCTGAGAACTATTGGGCATCTAAGACGCAATATTTTACAGGAAATTTACCCAACACGGAGCAAAGCAATTAATTTCGGTACACATGGACCATGCGACCTTGCGTTGGATCCTCACACAACCACACCTCACCGTACATCAGATGGATATCCTGACAGTCCTCCTACATTTTCACTGGGAGGTCAAGCACATCCTCGGTGTCAAGAATCAGGTCGCTGATGCATTATCTCACCATCCAGATTTCCAGCGTGAGCCATTCAATTTGATCGCACTGGAAGCTACCGCGGCCAGAGAATGGATCGTGGACATTAAGGCGGGCATATTTGATGACGAATGGTTCGAGCCTATTGCACATTCCTTCGCCAACCCATGCTCCCTGCCCCCCTGCCATACACTGCATCTGCAAAGAACGCAAATTGTCGGTGTCAGCACAACAGTTCTATTTGGAAGAGAATAGCCTACTGCGGTTACATAGAGATTGGGAACAGAGACAGGCGGAGAAGAATGCATGGGCAAAGAAGAACAACGTAGAAGAAGTGCAGATAACCGTAAGGGCAAAAGAAAAGGAGGAAGAAGGAAAGGCAGGGAACAGAGGACAGTTGTGTATTCCACGGGCAATGCAGCGACGAATCCTCCGTGTGCCCCACGACACTCCTGCAGCGGACACTTCAGTGGGGACCAAACGTACTTACGCCTGAAAGACCAGTATTTTTCGAAGCAAATGTGGCGTGATACCCAGTGATATGTAGCGGGCTGTGACCTATGCCATCGAACCATCCACCAGAGTGGGAATCCCATGGGCCTCCTACATCAACTTCCTATAGCCAAAGGACACTCACAAAGAATGACCATTGACTTCATAACCGACCTGCCGGTCTCGGGAATTGGCCATGACTGCATTGTAACATTTGTCAACCACATAACGAAGAGAGCACATTGGTGAGCCTGCAGGTAAACAATCAACACCCTGGCCTTTGCGTGCATATTCATCGATGACATCATCCGCCTACATGGAGTGCCTCAAGAGGTTGTATCAGACCGCAATGTACACTTCACAGCAGACGATTGGAGAGAAGTTGCGAGGATTTTCCAAACGAAGCTGCCCATGTAAACGGCGTTCTATCTGGAAACGGATGGCCTCTCTGAGAACTCGAACAAGACGGTTGCACACTATTTGCATGGCTTTGCCACTCCCCATCAAGCCAATTGGGATGACTAAGTCCCATTAGTGGAGTATGCTTACAATTCCTCAGTACACCTTTCGACAAAGCAGACGCCATTTGAACTCGATCTTGGTTATGAGCTGCCTTTGCCGCGAGACTTAAATCCATACCGGCAGCGGCCGCAGGCCAATGAATCAGTGAAAACTTTACACGGCCGCGAATTCGTAGAATGATTGCAGCGCATTTTGGCGGTCGCCAGGGATGAGCAGCGCAATGCTCAGGATCAACAGATGGCGGAGGCTAATGAGTCACAAGGCCCAATCGACCCCACCTTCACCACCAGAGCAAAGGTAGTTCTGGATACTAAGGATCTGCCAATCACATACCCCAACGTCAACCCTACGAGACGCTAACTGGTACATCCTTACATTGGCCCATATGAGATCCTCCAAATACACCAGAACGCGGTCAAACTAGATCTCACAAACGACATGACGATCTACAACAAAATCAATGTCTGCAGGCTCAAAGTTGATCGCACGGGCGATTCTAGGGTCGCCTGGTGGCCGCGGCCTCCATGGGCCCAAGATATGTCTTCCAATCAATCACATGTCACCGACCAAGCTCTGAGGGAACTGGTTGGGAATGCGAAGTGAAATGGGGAGGTTGAGACAAGAAGAATAACACATGGGAGCCGGAGGAGAATGTGGCAAAAGCAAAAGAGATGGTGAAGCAGTTTGGGAAGGAAATAGGCGGGCAGCCAAAAGCGAAGAGAAAAACAACACGGAAGAAGGCATAACAGGCAATTTTCTTTTTTGGACAGTTGAGAGACATCGTGGAGGCATGATTGTTTTCTAGATCAGGGTGTTTTGTTTCTTCGAGAGGTTTCTTGACAATCATTGGAGAAGGTTGTAATGTAGGTGGACGGCTCTGTTCATAATATGGTGCGGCTCTGCAGGAGGCCTGCGTAGTAGTTAGTTCTAGCGAGATGTCAGCTCAATCATCAATAACATTCACATCCATACATACAGAGAGGCTATTTGGGCATATATACTTTGATGAACTTGGTAACATCTGCACCTCCGATGACTGGGGGGCCCATAGTTATGGGGAGTGGCATTTGACTCTATTACTTATTGAGGCCGAGAGCCAAGGACTTGACAAATCACCGTTCATCGTGGATATGGTTGGGCAAGTCGTTGCGGGAAGACCCGGTTTTGGCAGCGACTCCGGTGTTCCTTGATGGTCCAGTACTACAAGATTCAACATGGCCACTGGAACTGGCGGCGGTAGGAGTCGATCGGGTGTGCTCAGTTGTAATGGCACGGCTGCACGTGACGTGTCCAGGGCCGGGTAATACCTGGTTTATATAGTCGGCTTGCCACGAGCGTTAGATCTCTAGCAATAATCTTACCTTAACTTAGCTTTATACTACTCCACAATATTGACATCCACGTTTGCAACTGTATCTACTGATATACCTTCATACGAGGCCTTACACGGGCATATGCCTTTACACTATTATCGCTCTTACAATTTCAGATACGTTTCGCATACGGGATTTCATGAATTACCACTTTCCGACACGTCACAACAAGCAAACTACGCGCGGGATATCCTACGGATTTGAGAGCACTGATTGCATCAGCGAAGTGTCTTGATATGTTGATTGAATTGAGGTTAACGGTAACAGAGACGATTTCGTGTGGATTCCAGAGGCCAATCCGCCTGAGACGCGTCGCGACACCTACGAATGAGAAATCATACGGACTTGAGAACTCCGAATCGCAGATACAATAGAGCCGGCCAGGAGACACGTCAGCGACCAAGTCAGTCGAAGTCAATCGCAATGAATTCATCATACGAGAACTCGAAGGCTGTGAATCGCGGCATCAATGATATTCGATAAGTTACCTTCCAATTGAGTCAATTGACGATTACAGGGACGATTCCATAGCCCATACGCCACCCAGAGTTGCATAACTGGCAATGCCGAAGCTGGCCGTTCTCCAGAGGCGGTTTACAAATTACGCGCGATTCACGTCAATCCACATCACCGACGGCAGTTGAAATCGCGATTACCTTCTACACAACTTGATAGAGTCATCTATGTTACAGAAGCTGCCAAGAGTGTAAACGGGCACATACCTCGAACGAAGTGCACCTACGAAGCATCAGGGTGGATTTACGCGATACGTGCGATTCACATCTAGCGATGCCACTGATGGCAGTTCCAATCGCAATTACCTTCCGCAAGACTCAACGAAGCTATCTATGTTACGGATGGTTAGGAGTTTCAGCAATGGCTTTGGAAAGTCAACATCTACGACTCAGAACGAGTCATCGATGCAACCGAGGAGCAGCGATCGCAGATTGTGTGGCAGCTCCGAAAGGGAAGTACAATAACCCCAAATGTTCCAAAGTGGCTAGCAGATACAATTCGCGATTACCATTGGCAATTATCACCTGATCGGACGACCGAATCGGATCGTAGTGAGGAGAGAGAGCCATCTACACCAACTCTATTCAATTTCATCAAATATACACCAACGTGCAAAGACAGATATATGCCCATACGATGGCATACACAGAGGGTTCTTAGGAATACAATGGAGATGGTTGATATTTTGTAGCCGGGATTCTCAGGATCCACGGGGCTACCGGATGGACCGTCTGGGCACTCTCAGGAGACCAGCAGATTCAGCATGTATTTAAGGCGCGCAGAGGTTCAATTGAAGTGTCATATCCCCACTTGGGAATGGACGGTATTTGGTTGTCAGACAGTCCCAATTGGGTGTGACAAGTACATGATTCGCTGAGTGAGCTTATTCGTACACATGGTGGCAGCTGCGGTGGACGCACTGTGTGAGCTGGAGACTGATAGGGATTGCTGTGGCACAAGTCCAAGAATCCTAGCATCGACATGCAAAGCATTCGACTTTTGGCTCTGCAACCCCAGGGTGAGCGGAAGAGGTGGCAGTGGACCGGGCAGGCCATCAGGTATGCCCTGGGAATGTACCTGGATCACGGCTAGGGAGGAGACGCGTTCCAAAGGTGGCTGTACTTCATATATTCAAATACTTGGAGCTACTGCTATTGACAATCAACTGGCCAGTGAGGAGGTCGTTTGGACGTTCTTCCTAAGAGTGGGAGTTCATATAGGGCTGCTGGGAGTGACCATGGAAAGCATCTCTATTGGTGAACGGTGAGATAGGCACCAGGCACTGGACGGGCGAGCAGGGAGCAGCGGCGGTAGTTGCGGCAGAAGAGTGTACCAAAAATGCGGACCTTGAATGACTGCTACCAGCACGCCGAGACACGAAGGGAGTACTGCACGGTGGGGCTTGGCCCTATTCTGGCGAACCATTTTAAATTCGGGCTCCTGGATATTCCTTCATACCGCTCCATATCTAGTACGAATTGAGAACTGACCTTTGCAGATGGAGCTGCCGCAACAACAAAGATGGTGCCTACAGATGATGGAGGACATATCGCGGCTATATACGGAGAATTCGTGGAGGTTTTCAGCAAAGAGGCGGAGACACTCGTGCCGCATCGGTCAATTGACCATGCAATCGACTTGGAGCCTGGCTACAATTTGCCATATGGGCGGATTATAATGGAGCGGAGTTGAGTTGAACGGAGTTTTCAGTTGAGTTGAGTTGAGTCGAGCGGTATTCACGCAATTGCATGGATTAAGATCACGTGCTCACGAGGCCGGATCATAGATTTGGATTTGGACTTAAAGATCCCATGCCATATGGACAGATCAATGAGTCGATATTTTCTTATGATGGACAATATGTCACCGGATGGATTATGGGACTGCGATGAAGAATCAATGGAAGGTGGACATTCTGGAGGTTAGTAACTATGATCTTTAGAGAGCTTACAGAGCTACAGGAGCAGTCACGGAATGCGGCCCATACAAGCACAATTATGCATAGGGTGGAAATGAATGGCTGGAACCAACTGGATCATGGCCGGAGATGGATCGCGGCCAGAGAGGGATTGCGGCCAGAGATGGATGACAAGAGATGGACCCCGTCCGCAGATGGATCGCGGCATGATATGGATCGCGACCCGACAGATGACCGAGGTGGATGACAGGAGGCGGATGACAGAAGATGGATCTCAGGAGATGGATCATGGGGGACGGATGACAATCAACCTCCTTCCCTTTGATGAAGATATTGAGGTTACGCGAAGTTATACCATTCTCAAGATCACTCACTTTGATTTCAAGCTATGAAGTTGCAATCGAGCGCAGAGATGCAGATACATGATGTACTGCCGGCGGTATGGTTCCAGTGAGTACGATACTGACCACTATTTAGAGCACTATGCCGAGATACCGAATTAAGCAGCTACATGCCCGAGTTACAATGCCGAATATGATCCCGAATAAGATTCCAAGTCACACAGCTACAATGCCGATACCGCACATTATGAAGCCCTACGAGATCAGTCTTTGGTGGAGCAACGATCTTTAAAGAGGGGGATGACAGTGCCGGAATCGCAACAACCCTTAACGCGAACAATTACTCTACCGGAAGTGCAGGAACGAAACACCATGAAACGCATTCACCAATAGAGAAGGCTGGCAGCGGCATATGCACGCAGAGAAGTGATAGCAAACACACCTACAGATGAATCAAGAAGCCGCATGTCCAGGTTACAATCCCGAATGAGATCCCGACTCAGTCTCGGCGATCCCAACTTAATCTCGACAATCCCGAAATACACACCTGCTACTTGAAATCTACTTCAGAATGAAGCCTAATCAACGGATATGGCACCCGAAGAAGCCGTAATGGATTAGTCGTCTGCAGAGCTACGACGTACAAAAGGGGGATGACAGTACCGGAATCAAAAACAACTCCTACCGCAAACAATCACCATACCGGAAGTGCTGGGAGGAAGCACCCTGGAGCGCACTTGCCGGCAGAGAATCGCAGCTCGAGATATGTCGATGAGTGTACCTTGGAAGAGATCACCAGCAGAGTCAACAAGCAAAACGATGATATGGATACCCAGATAAGTGACAGCAATTACACCTGGAGAAGGAGCGGAAAGCATACCCGGAGGAAAGCCGGCAAGCAATTGGAGATGAAAAGTGCACCGAGCACAGGCCGGATGTCAAGTGTACGTACAAGTGCACCGACTTGGAGGATGATCAGTGCGACTGCAAGAGCACCGGAGAGATGATGAGAAGATCAAGTGAGTTTGATCTATGCCGAACGAGCGCACTTATGTCTACTGAAGCAGTTCCGAACGCGACCGAAAATGATCGCCGAACATACCAAATAGTCTACCGAACGGCATCGCAAGAAACAGTCACTGAACGGCATCTCAAGAGACAGTCACCGAATGGCATCATGAGAGACAGTTGAGACAACTACCGAGAGATGATGACTGAGCATAGCGACCAAGATCATGGCCGAATGACTCAATATTGGAATTGAATAAGAGGATCATCGGGAGCCCTCTACCGAAGGCACCGACTGGGATGTTTACCAAGTGGCTTACCGAAATGAATGCTGAACGACCAGACTGGAGGGCTATATGCCTACTTGGCCGATGCTGAAGGAGGATGAACGTAACAACTGACGGGCACCGTGTGAGAGCCACCGGCTGCAAGAGAGGATATCAGATATCGAGGCTGGCGTTCAAAGCAGTGCACGAGGGTTGGGAGAGCAGAAACGCGCTTGAATATATATGTGGTATGAATGACCATTTCATGATAAGCTTACAAGATAGATACGAGGTCATATATGATTGACCATCACCGATGGCTATGATACCGAATGCAGAAGCTGCCAAAGCAGCAACAATGATCACTGATGGGCTGGGCCTGCGAAGTTGTTTACGAGGAATTGGGAAAGCTCGAGTGCTAGCGCACTTGAATATATATGGTGAGTATGACCGGTTACTGGAATGCTCACAAGTTAGATATACCGATGGCGATGGCGATGGCGATGATGATGATGAGCAGCGAACGGAAGCCTCCATCGATGCCGAAGAGTCAAGACGAGACTCATACTATGATTGCGGATTGCGGATTTCACCGAGATTACTGTGTCTAATTCTGACGATGACCGACACTTGGCACGAGCTACGAGTACGACATTGATGGTCGGATGCCGGACATTCCGGAAATGGAGATATGGAGGACGGTGTCACTTTGGCTGTTCCTTCTTTCTCTTCTGTTTACTTCTTTACTTCTTTGGATCCTGGCCCAGTACAAATGGCGTCGGCACGGGTTTTTACCACTTCCGGAGACAAGTCAAGTGGAGGTGGAGTGTCCCCGTGCACCGGATCCGCCGAATGGCTACCATACGGTACTGATCTGTTGTGGGACTTATGGGTTCGTACGTTTGCGTACGTTGAACAGTTGTTTGATTGTTTCCTTTCCTTTTCTACTCTTATATGGGTTTATGCAGCCCAGGGGGTCTGCATCTAACGAGGGGGATAATGTAATGGCACGGCTGCACGTGACATGTCCAGGGCCGGGTAATACCCACTTTATGTAGTTGGCTCGCCACGAGCCTTAGATCTCTAGCGATAATCTTACCTTGACTTACCTTAATACTACTCTACAATATCGACATCCACGTTTGCAACCGTATCTACTGATATACCTTCATATGAGGCGATACACGGGCTTATGCCTTTACATCAGTCAACATTTTAGTCAGTACTGCAGTAACAGTTTCGAAATCAGATGGTGGTTTAGGTGGCGAATTGGCAGCAATTGGTGGTCTAAGGTCAATTGCTAGTTTGTGGGTTCTTGGAAGGAGAGTTGGGTTAATTGGCGCTCTTTTTGAGGTGAGTTCTTTCTTTCGTTCTTTCCCTAGCCCAGGTTTACTACCTCCCCCAGTCGTCTCTCTTAGCTTCCTGCCATGTCGTCTATCTGTCATGTCCTATCCCTTGCGACTTCCCCCCCCCACCACGACGAATAGTATCCTCGTTAGCATTCTGCCTAATCTAACCAGCATCGTCAATGTCTTTTCTCGGGATTGCTTCAGATCAGTGTCTTTCTAAGTACCGGGGTGATGTCTCATTGTTTCCACTTGTATTTCCTTGTCCCAGTATAACATAGTTGCTGCCTGTTCTCGGAGTTTGTCTCGGCTGTGAAATCGGTGTCTGTTGTCCAGGTGTTTGTTCAGTGCCTTCTGCTCAGTGGTTGTCCCAGTATGAAATTGTTGTTACGGGGGTTCTTATTCCCAATAATCAACACAACATTTATTAGAACTAAGTACAGCCGTCTATTCACTAATCGTTCTGCTCTTCTTTCCTCGTCTTATCCCAAGACTCAAATTCTTGTAATCCTTTCCAAGAACAAACTAATAACGATAATGGTCAGAAGACGTTTTCTAAGGATTACCAAAATCCTCAAACTCTTCCATGCGGAGCAGGCCCCTGTCGATATACCTCCAGACTTTGTAAGGAACGTTGGACAGGTGTGCAACGCGAAGCACAAGTAATGGCAGCGCACCTTGTCAGTGTTCATGGTAATAAAGGAATAGGTCCCCAAAAACAGAGACCGCGTAGTTCAAAGCTGCTTGCAATACTGTCGGTCAATGAGCAGGCGTACAATAATGTTGAAGGTAAACTTGTTGATTACGTTTTCTTCCAGAGGTGCACAAAGTGGACTGCATCTTGCAACGGTTCGATTGTGCGAAGTAATAGTCCATGGAATTCTAAATAATATTTTCAGGTGTTCTTCGCTGCTAATGTCTGACTGTGGAGTGCTGCTAGAGCTTGGTTCTTCTCATTGCCAGAACAATGTGACCTCTTTATAGTTGAGTCTTCAGGATGAAACTCCATCAGAAATTCTCCCCATGACACCATGATAGTTCTGATAGCTTATCTCCAAGGACTTTCTTAATCCTTCATTGACAATGCCCCGAGTTCGCAATAGGTTATCGTGTTGATACATGTGTGGTTTTCAAGTGTTACGCTCCCGACTGGGGCTATCCTCAAACACTATATCAAACACACATATGTGACAGCTCATAACTTCAAGTCGGACATCTCGCTTTCATTTGTTCAGGAGTCAGAACATCTGACGACACGCAGTCTTTCACTGCTTATCGCAATTATATCAATGCCTTACCACAATCTGGGTAATTTGGCAATTGCATCAGAGATTTAATCGGCGACCAACCGATACTCCGCCAACGTAGATTATGACATGCTCTTGAGATTGCAATGCATACTAACTCAAACTAATGAGCAGGTTCGCTTCAAGCCTCTTATCATCAGCCAATGTCATTGATCCCTCAGATACTGCATGCTGAGGTCTCAACTATTCGATGACCGGGAAATACCTCAAGGTGTTCTCACTTCGGAGGAAATAGGCTTCAAGGTGCCACGTACTTGCATCTTGCATGATGTCTGCTGCACACATAATTATGCATAATCGCAACTTGACTGTGTGTTGTCCCACTAGATAAGATACAGTAGATGTGGTTGATAATTATGTGCACCACTAACATTCTTAATTAACACTCCGGTTATGGTGACTTAATTGCATCATCATATGTGAATTAGCTAGAGCACTCGGAAGGCAATTCTAATCAATCGACATGCGGCTCAAGTGTAATCCCGCTAAAGATCACTTGAGTAGCACACATGACATCATTGCGTAAATAGGTGTTATGCATAGAGATCACGTAAATTAACCTCGATGTATTTACTATGATTTGACATGTACTATTACCACTGCTAAGGGGGAACCCCTAACAGTTGTGTCCTGTCATCCCTGTGTTAGGCCAGTGTCTGTTTCTCAGTGTTCTCCCCGGTGTTAGGTCGGTACCTTCATCTCGGGGTGCATCCTGGTATGAGGTCGGTGCCTTTCATCCTGGAGTTAGGTTGGTGCCATTTCTTCGGTATTCGTCTCAGTATACAGTCAGTGCCTTTCATTCCAGTGTTAGGTTGGTGCCATTTCCTCGGTGTACGTTTCGTTGCCTTTCATTCAGGTGTTCAGTCGGAGCCATTTGATTGGTGTTCATCCCAGTATCAGGTTGGTGCCTTTTGCCCCAGTGTTACGTCGGTGCCATTTCATCAGTGTGCATCCCGGTATAAGGTCAGTGCCTTTTTGTTTGTGATGTCAATGTACTCAGCCTATCGCACCCGGCATTCCAATTCAACATTGTCAGCAGTGCCTCTAGGAATGTCGTTAGTCCTTAAGCATTCACTCCGCTTGCAGGGTAGGTATCTTTCATATGTTGCTTCTCTTCATATTTATCCATATTAACTTTTAGGGGGTCCTTTCCACCATTCCGTACTCAGCTTTCTGAACCAGAATCCGCATTTGGGCTCCGTTTGCGCTGAGGCAGCAGAGACAGAAAGGCAGAGGTCCTATCGTCAACTCTCCACCGCACCTCTCGCAGCATCCCATGGGAATTCATGAGAAAGTGTGGTTCTGGCTCGAGGAGCGTAGGAAGAGGGTGAGAGGAAGTGACAGGGTACCCAGCCATGAGGAACCACACAAATTGCACGGATCTATGAAATCTCGGAAACAGCCAGTGAGACCAAGAGCCGGGAAGATAGAGTGTGCATTTTGTTGTATGATAAGATGATGTCTATCTACTTTGGAGTCTCCAAAATAATTACTCCCAATCACACAGTCGGTCTCCGTTACCCCTGAATCTCCGTACACCACCCTCCAGCTTCCCCCTGCCAAACTGAGTGGTGGTGGCGGCGAGAAATGGATTTTCCCACCGTACCAATGACGACATTGGAATGGATCAATGGCATCTACCAGTGCCAAACACACTGTGCAATTTCGGAGTGCATTGGCAATGGAAAGTGTACTCTCTGTTTTGGGGATCTTTACTGTTGGTGCTAATGCTGGTGCTTGTCCAATCATTGTTGTGATTTCTCCACACTAATGTGATTTGCACACACATGTCTTTTCTGGGTCACACTTAGTAAACCAACACTGGGAAATGTTAGGGGTTCTCCCCTAGCAGCGGTAATGGTACTTAGTGGATTGCAATGGGAATACTTTTAAAGTCACATCATGACAAATTCATAACACCTATTTGTGACATCACTAGGTGGGCCGGTCAAGCGATCTTTAGTAGGATTACACCCGAGCTGGATGTTGATTGAATAGTACGTGACTTGAGCACATATTAGCGGATTCACATTTGATAATGCGATTATGTCGTCATAGCCATGACATCTAAATTATGAGACGTCAGCAGTGAGCAAAATTTTCAACCACACCTACTAAAACTTATCTAGCAGGACAACATATGGATTAACTTGCGCTTACGCGGACCTATGTGTGCAGCAGACATCACACTATGCAAGTAAGTGCGATCGATAATCCTATCCCATCAGGAGTGGGAACACCTGATGGGAACCCCCGGTCATCGAGCAGTCGAGACCTAAGCATGCAATTGTTTGCGGGATTAATGGCATTGGCTGAAGATAAGAGGCCAGAAGCAACCCTGCTTATTGGTTTGAGTTAGTATGCATCGCAACGCTACAGGCATGTTTTAGTCTACATTGGAGGTATCACTTGGTCGCCAATTAAATCTCTGATGCAATTGCCAATAAATCTAAATAAAGATAAGGCATTAATATAATTGGGATAAGCACTGTTAGGTTATGTGCCAGCAGATGTTCCAACTACTGAATGAACGATAAGCAAGATGTCCCAGTTGAAGTTATGATGTGTCATTTTTGTGCGTTTGATATCTTGCAGAGGATGGCCCTAGTCGGAGGTGCAACACTGAAAAACCACTCACACATGAACACGATAACCTATCGAAAACTGATCATTACATCAACAAGGGATTTTTCACAAATAGGACGTTTTCTCAGCGATAAGCTATCAAGCAAACTTAATGTCATAGCGGAAGAAAGTTCTGAGGGAGTGTTACAGGGGTTCTTAATCCCAATAATCAATACAACATTTATTAAATTAAGTACAGCCGCCTATCTAAGAAACTTTTTCTCTGCTCGTCTGATCCTAAGACTCAACCTCTTGCACCTGCGTTGCAAGAGCTACCAATCTAAACCGATACCGAAGTCTGTCGCCTCGGTAGATGAAGATTAAACTTCCCCGTCGAATAACTACTCCTCGGAATATTCCTCGAATGGTAATCCCTGGTTTTCATATATCTCAACACCAGGTAATCGATATTCTCGAGTTCGCAAAACGTAAAACCACGCGGTAGGTGTGCGTTAAACGGTGCTCTTCAAAACTGAAGAGAAGGCTGCCAAAATGTTCCACGACTTCTTGCAATGCGTACTCGGAATGTGTCAACCTGTGTCGAGGCATACAGCGAGTAGTCACGAAGGTGTATGAGAGAAGTAATCGTGAAGTTTTTAATAGATAGAATTCTTAATAATATTTTAGGATCGTCTTCAGTGCTTCTGTGTTGACTGAGGATAACTGTTCGAGCTTGTCTCTCCTATTGCCGCAGCAATGGTGTCTCTTCATAGCCAATGTCCCAGGTCTTGTGTTACCACACCTAGTTGCTACGAATACGTCGCTCATGATAGCGTTATCGCGGGCCCACCCCAAAAGGTGTTCGGCGACAACTGCCACCCTCCCCATAGGTTAAGTGTTCATGCAATGTGGTTTCAAAGCATTACGCTCCTGATAACAATCAGGCCATTCATCGTACGATACCATATCAGCCAACTCATCAGACTAACTTGAACTTAGACATCTTGCAATCGAACAAGTCAGTAGTTGGAACATCTACCAATTAAGAATTGATAATGTTTATCGCAAATTAATTCCCTCAAGTATGAGTGATTAATTTAAACGTCATAGATTTAATCGGCAACCAACCGATACTATGCAAACGTAGAATATAGACGGATAAGCTCGTATCGGATATGAGCTTACATTGCAATCCGTACTACTTAACCCGATAAGTAGTGCTCGCTCTTAGCTTATCGCCAACGTCATAATTCCCTCAGTTACATCATGCTCAGGTCAAGACTTCTCTCTGACCGGAACGTGTCTTACTTGATCCTAGCCCGTTACAGGATAAGAGTAAGAAGTTCTCTTAATTGCATTTGACGATCAACTACCGTGCGTGATATCCACGCATGTCCCGCTAGTATCGGGAAAGTGAACACGACTAGTATGAACCCCCGCTAAAGAGCATACTACTGGTCAACTTGTAGAATCATGATTAGGTGTTATGCACGTCATACTACCTGAGCATGTGACGAGTAATGAATTGAATTCGTAGCAAGTACCATTATCGTTGTTAAGGGACAACCCCTAACAGGGAGTCTCATCCAAAAAACCCAACTATAAAGAGATCACATTGTTCCAGCAATGAGAAGCACCAAGCTCAAGCAGCAATCCACAGTCTGACATTAGCAGTGAAGAATACCTTAAAATACTATTAAAAATTCTATTCACTATTACTTCCTATCCTCTTGCCACTGTGACAAACGATCACATCTACAAACTTCTCGAAGAAAACCAAACATCCCAGGTCGACTTCAACATCCTTAGATGCCTTTTGTTAGACCGAAAGTATCGAAAACTGCATTCAGTCATATGGTCACTGTTTTCGGAGACCTCTACCTTTATTACCAACAGCGCGGACAAGTTGGCAATGCTTTACATATCCTACACCTCGCAGGGGTTGCAGGATTTGGGTACGACATCAGCCGTTACATCGAAATTGGTCTCGCACCAGACATAGAGTTTGAAGAGTTTGTGGAGGAGGGTGATCATTCTCCAGATGATTACAAGTATTAGTTTGTTCTTGATTGATATATCAAGAAGTTTAGTCTTGGGAAAGACGAGGGAAAAAGAGTAGAACAGATAGTGATTCCACAGCTGTACTTAAATCAATAAATGTTGTATTAGTTATAGGATTTTAGTACCCCTGTAACAGGAAAATTGACCATGCGTGATGTGCATCTCATAGAGAAGCTGTTTCTGGCTCAGTAATCCATAGCATATTTACACGGGGCACTATGAGGTCCTACGGACCTGTGTGTTGACTAGATTACTATGATCCACATGTGATTATGTGCACTCAATACTATACATCATGCTGCATACCACAAACTTGAAACCAAGCTACCAAATGCACTTCATTGTACACTCCCAAGTACACTTTGAAGTACACTTCTGATTGCACTTGATTGCACACTCCCAGCCTGCTTGACTATACGCTCCAAGTATGCTCTCAAGACGCTCCCAAGTACACCTTCGAGTACGTTCCCCAGTACAACCTCCAAGTACGCTCCCAAGTACACCTCTGAGTACGCTCTCAAGTACACTCCCAAACACACTCTCAAGTACGCCCCCAATTGCACTCGATGGTACACTCCCAGCCTGCTAGACTATACGCTCCCAAGTATGCTCTCAAATCGCTGGTTGCATATACAGATCTCAGCCGGGCCACGGCTCAGAAGTGGGTCATTGATTCCGGAGCGTCACACCACATGTGCAATGACCGCAGCAGATTCTCAACATTCAAAAAGCTCTCACTGCCTATTGTAATCGAGCTCGGAGACAACAATTCAGTCACCACCACGCGGTACGGCGTCGTCGACGTCATACAGGGCTATCAAGTCGAAGCCCTCCATACTCCTACTTTTTGACTTTCCCTTCTATCGGTCAACCAATTGGATTTGGGCGGGCATACGACTATATTTCAGAAAGGAAAATGCTCTGTAACCTCGCCATCTTCATGCAACCTCACCGGAAAACTAATCAATGGCATATATATCATAGTCCCCGCGACCACACTACTATCATCGACTACCGAGGACAAGAGAAAGAGAGACAGCTCACCCCCTATTGCAGAGCCTAAAATCGAGCCTACAATCGAGCCTACAATCGAGTCATCGAGAGCACCTATTGCAGCCAAAACTAAGTCCACTCGAAAGTCTCTCACAATCCCAGAGTCTAGAATATGGCACCGACGACTAGCCCATATGAATCCTATTGCCATGATGTCTCTGATTGACGGATATACACACAATGATTCTATGTGCACAATCTGCATCCAGGCCAAGCACAAGCAAAGGTTCATTAGAGTGCCAGTCAAGCACACTACGAAGCCCTTTGAACTTGTACATTCGGATGTGTGTGGTCCCTTCTCTACACTGACCTTCGGAGACAATCGATACAATATACTATTTATTGACAACTACACGAGGTACGCATCCGTATGGCTGCTCCCAAATAAGAAAGCCGAGACCTGCACCTCCGCCTACCAGTCATTTCAGGCCCAGGTAGACTCAATGGGATACAAGATCAAGCAATTCCGGTGCGATAATGGATGGGGAGAATACGACAATAAGACCTTTCGATATATCCTCGCGGCCCGCGGGACTGCATACGAGCCAACCCCTCCATACGCCCACCATAAGAACGGTGTTGCCGAACCAATGATCCGTACAATCACTGAAAATGCCCAGGCAACGATGATCAACTCCCAGGCTCCCATTCAGCTCTGAGGAGAAGCAGTCAATACCGTAGTCTATCGTCATCAAAGATCACCAAATGAAGGCTTGAAAAGAAAAGATGATCACGATGGCTATCAAGCACTGTACGAAACACGATACAAAATGCTGCATGGATTTGGCAAACCCACGCACGATGCTGATGGCAACGAAATATCATATCAAGCCTCCCTCCGCAACCTATGTCTATTCGGATGCTACGCTAGCAGACTCATCCGCGAAACCCAACGCCGAGGCAAATTCGGCCTGAGATCAACGCCCTGCATGATGGTAGGCTACACACACGACTCAAAGATGTTGTGGAGGATATGGAACCCCGAATATCAGAGAGTGAAAGCCCAATCAGAAGTCGTCTTCGACGATGAAAGAAATGCACACATGTGGTGCCAGCATGGTAGCAATGAGATCGACATATTTGGATTACCAGAAGATGCGGAATATGTCAAGGAAACAGATACCAGAGATGAGCCTGTCCTAGGACAAGTTAGTCAACCTACGCAGATCGGTAAGAGATCCAAATCTCACATGCATGAAGCTCCTGAGGAGGAAGCAGAAAACGCCCACAGCCGGCGCCTCCGCCGAGAGGATCAGACCGCCCAGCGTTCAGCAGCAGATGCAGAAAACATCGCCCAGAGCCGGCGCCTCCGCAGAGAGGATCAGACCGCCCAGCGTTCGGCAGCAGATGCAGAAAACATCGCCCACAGCCGGCGCCTCTGCAGAGAGGATCAGACTGCCCGGCGTTCGGCTGCAGCAATCAAGATATCAAGCCAAGTACTGTGAGCAGCTCCAGTTCCAGTTCCAGCTCCAGTTCCAGTTCCAGCTCCAGTTCCAGTTCCAGCTCCAGCTCCGCCAATAGGGAGTCGTGTTACAAGAAGTCAAGGTAAAGCCTCCGCAGAAGCATTAACGGCATCCGCAGCAGATCCATTTACCTACACGGACGCTATGGAAATCCCTCAACGAAATCATTGGAAAAGAGCCATGGAGGAAGAAAGAACGTCAATCCTGCTCAATAACACCTTCTCAGCTCTCAACTCCCGGGAAGCATGGCAACTGAAAGTTAGGCCAATTGGCTCTAAGTGGGTTTACAAGACTAAACACAATCCTGCCGGGTCTATATGGTACAAAGCACGGCTAGTCATAAAGGGATATGAGCAGATGGATCACGGTGAGACATATGCCCCTGTTGGGAAACTAACTACGTTTCGGTATCTCATCTCTCTCATCGGGAGATACGGATGGAATATGGACGACTTGGATGTAGTTACTGCTTTCCTAAACCCCAAAATCGACGATGACAACATCTATATGACTTTGCCACAAGGATGGCCAGAGGGCCTCAACGCACCAAAGATCATTGTCAGACTCAGGAAAGCTCTCTACGGACTTAAACAAGCTCCACGGCTATGGCACAACGATATCAATGCCTTTCTCCTCTCCCTTGGATTCCCACAGTCTTCAGCCAACCCCAACCTCTATCTCCGCAGCAATGGTATTCTAATACTTCTGTATGTCGACGATATCTCCATGTCATATCCGGAGACCGCCGCCAAAGCTGCAATCGAGGTCAGGGCAACACTCTCAGAGAAAAAGAAGATCACAAACCTGGGCCTGGCTCACCAATTCCTCGGCATCGAGATGCACCGCGATGAAATAGGTACCAGAATCAGTCTCGGTCAGAAAGCCTATATTACCACAATCCTCGGACGATTCAGCATGGAACATACTCACGGTGTCTCGACGCCCATGGATAGTGTTGGCAACGGGTCGGGGTAACCGGCCAGCGGTCCAGGGTTGGACCGGAGAAACGGTTCGGTTCCGTTCCAGAACCATCCAAAAACCCGACCCGCTGCTTCTTGGTGGTGCAAACCCAGCCCCGTACCCGTCAACCCGCCGGTTTCACCGTGTTTGGCTAGACCCGTCTGGTCGAATCTCCGGTTGTGCATTTCGGGTTGTTCTATTTATGGTCGCATTCAGATATTCTACCATTAATCATACAATATTAACCATGGTACCTCGGTGTTCTTTTTTGATGTAGTGGCCGCCTTTGTAATCAAAGAATGGGGAGAGACGCTCCCTGAACCATCCTGGAAATGAGCGTCAACGGAGCGTCAACGATTTTAGGTCTTGCATCTTGGGTAATCTGAGTAGCCATAGGTTGCAGATAGTCATAACTGAGGTATTGGCATGCTTTATAGGCAAAACAAGAAGCGACACTCTCCCTGCCCCATCTTGGAAATGAGCGTCAACTGAGCATGAACAATTTAAGGTCTCGCATCTTGGGTAATCTATGTGGCCCATGATTGCAGTCCTCTATTAAGGAGGAATTGGCAGCCTCTCTGTGCAGGTAAGCAAGAGACGTTCCCGCGACAGCCTCCCGGATAGTAACAACTTAATTCATTTACAATGATGCAACTAGAAGTTAATGACCGTTTTAGCCTAGAGAAATGGTCAAAACATCGTATATAGACAATGACCGATGCATCACACTTTGATTACCCATGATGAAAGGCCAAAAATCGTTGACGCTTCGTTGACGCCCATTTTCAAGAAGGGGCACAAAGCTTGTAGCTATCTTTTTTCCCTATAAAGGCAGCCAATACTTTGATTATATATAGGAACGACCATATCACTTTTGAATTACCTGACTTACAGGACCAAAAATCGTTGACGCTCCTTTGACGCTCATATTCAGAATGGGGCACGGAGCGTGTGGCTCACTCTTTTGCCGATAATGCCAGCCAATACCGCATTGATGAATCGTCTCAACCGATCGGCACACAGATTACCAATGATGCAGGACCAAAAATCATTGACGCTCCGTTGACGCTCATTTTGCGACGGGCATAGCCACAATCTGTTATCATTCGATTTGGCCTACTATATCATTAACGGTGTTTTGGCAGCCTTTGTACCGTCTTCATGTACTTTCTTCTTTATCACCACATTGGTCTTTAATAATACATATAAATATATCCTTTAAAATACACTTTAAAGTGTCCACTAATTGTAGTTAATAATACACTCCAAAAACCTGTTCCATTCGATCAATGCTCATCTTCACTGTCAGGTTCTCTCAATAGGCTGCTGTCGTCTGCAAAATGGATGTCAGCTGCATTACCACGCGGCATATAGTGTACTAACCAGTGGATGTTTCTTTAGCAGTCAGCAAATCTGGATTGAAATCTTTATCGCGCTTGCAATCCTTGTCATATGCATCATGATTGAAAAATTGAGCACTGGGAAGAGGAGGATGTATATACACATATCCGGATGGCACACCTTCGATTTCGGATAAATGAGCTGCCTCATTATCACCCGGTGGCACAGGTGGCATTCCGGGCGGATGTGGCCTCAGTTCTGGTGGCGGGTGTCTGAGTCGCTCTGGTGGAGGTGCACCCGTGCCTTTGCACCTCAAGCGTGTCTGGGGATTCTGTGCTGTGCCATTTTGGCAACGGAGGCAGCCGTCCGTTTGATTTTCTCGAAGCGTAGCCAGGTGTCTTTCCATCGCAGCCTTCACATTGTGATGCCCAGGAAACTCAACTCCCCTCTTCTCCTCTTCTCAGACTTCGGCACGAGGTTTCTTGATTAGGAATTGCGTTTCCTCTATTGCGGTGTGCGAAAACCCTCCTTTGGCCATTTTGGCCATATTCAAGGCAAGGCACATGTCAGACTGTTCTTGCTGTACCCGACCTCCTTGCTTTGCCATAGTTGCAGACATGTTGAAAACCTACAAGAAATTAGTTGTTGCATCTACATATCAGATTCGGCTAGTACCTCTACCATATACGCTCCTGGGGCATCCTCTAACGTGGTTAAAGCCTGTTTGGTCCACTCTCGGGGATTCTTATCACTAACTTTGTCCACCAAAATCCCAGAGCTGACGACATCATGATGTTCGATTTCACAGACTGTGCGGACAAATGCCTTGGTCTACCATGGAGGATTCCCATTACGGGCGGCTAGAAATTGGTCACTCAGCTCTCTACATACACCAGCTGCATGTTATATCATTAGTTGACAGCCGTCTACCTCGGTTTGACCATACTCACATCCGATTGCGTGCTGCTTCTTGTTCTTGCTGCTTCGGGTTTTACGGACAATTTTTAACTGTGCATGCAGGGTCATGTTTTCGGTGGCTGCATTTGCAGCGTCACGGTGAGCTAAGCGGTGTCTGCGTTGTAGTTGGGTCTCAGCGGGTGGCGTATTGGAAGAAGCGCGTGTCGTTCTGCTCGATTCTGTTCCACGCGCACCTTGCTGAGGTGTTTGTGGAGCCATGATTTGCTGCAGTGGAAGTGAAGAGATGATGATAACGAAAAGAAGTGGGAAGTCCTGAGCAAGAAGATAACAAAAAGAAGTGGGAAGTCCTGAGGAATATATAGTTAGTTTCAAGTCAAAATGGCATGCAGAACAGCCAACTTGCACGTTCTACCCAAGCTGAATCCTGCTGCGTATAGCTGCTGGTTGCACGGGTTTCCAACTGTCCTGCGATTTGCACCAAGGCGGTGCAACGTTGTGTCGTTGTTTACAGGGACAAATCACAGTGAACAACCACCGAAATGTCGGGTGCGTGAGATATAAACTGTACATTCTTCGACAGAAAGGACGTCTGCTGATGTTTGTCTCAAGAAATCCTGCGGGATCTTACATGAAACAGACGCTAAATGATGTACGGTTAGCATTGCTATTCCCAATTCAGTGACGGTCAAAACGTGGATTTTACTTTGTTCAAGTCGATGAAGCGTACCAACCTCGACATGAAAGATGCAGCTTGCCTCTATGTGGTCCATATTTTGCAACATCCAACATCTCGTCCATCAACAAAGCCAACACAAAATACAATGGTCAATGCTCCAAAAAAAAACCTTTCGCCATTGGCGGCAGGCAAATACAGCAAATCGACAAAGCGTTCCACAAGACGATGTCATCAAGCGAATGAAGGCAAGAGCGGCTTGGAAGCAGAAAGGGTCCGAGCCCTTCGAGCGATGCGCAGCTTGCGATCCACAAAGAAGCTTGCGGCGGGGAGATGACGAGAAAAACACTTTATATGCAACAAAGAGAAGGTGAAATGGATCGAGGATTATGTGGAAAGAGAGACCACTGTGGCAAGAAAGCGAGTTGAAGACGCAGAGACAGCAATTAAGCAGGCGCAGGAAGAAATGAGAAATGCTGAAAATGTGGGATTGACAACCACCAAGCCTGAAACAACATTTGACGGAATGTTGAACGCCATCGGAGATAGTCTGAGCGATCTTGCAAGTTCCGACGATGGGGAGGATGGGGAAGACGAGGATGATGATGAAGATAATCCTGAGCTAGGCAAAATTAGCGAAGATGACGAACCCGGCTGGGTGATGGGCACAATCTCTAAAACAGTACAGCATCGCATGGAGCGTTTTCGGCAGAAGTAGATAGAGCTTGACGAATTGATGTATCCAGGCTGGGGAGACGTGGCCGACTACTTCCATGAGAGAGATAAGAAGTACGGGTCTTCGGAATTGAAGGTTCCGGCGGTCGTTCAATCGCAAACGGAAGAGGATGCAACCTGTTCTGCGCCGACGACATTTGGTGAGCCAATGGAGACACTTGATAGCGTCCCCAGAAAATCGCAAATGCCGCAAGTGACTTCTCAACCAGGGAGTAGTCAAATGAGGCTTGGATTGTGGAAACCCCAGACACACAAAGGCATTCCGTCCCTCCCGCCCACCCCAGCGCCAGATTCATCAATGATTCAGATACCTAAGCATGTTGAACCCGTAAGCTATAACCCCTGCACACAGCGTCCCAATCTAATCACGATATAGAAATCAGATTCCGACGAAGACATTGTGACGGCTCCTGCATTGCCGGAGGATTGAATAGGCAAATTGGTATTCGTGATGTCATACGTGTCATAGGTGAGGCGGTCAATGCGCAACACAAACCCGGATGAATGACGACTGTCGTGCTGCATACGATTATGCAGCCCACTATATAACTCTCTGCACAGATCCGGTGCACATGGTCGAGATTTTGAAAATTGCTTATGGTATGTCATGGAAATCACGGAGAATGAGCTGGATGAGGAAAGGTGAGGAAGTCGGGCTAAATATATCAAAAACTAGTGTACGGATATATATGCGGTTAATTGCCGGCCGAAAGTGCTGGAACGTGATAGGCTAACATCATTTATCACACAGATAACATGTCAAGTGGTGGATCAGAAATTTAGAGGCTTGGAAGCTGTTGGATTCAAATGTTTATATATAGAAACGATTTATTGGCTGCCAATAACCACTGTGTGCATTTTTGCAGACAATTGTTGAGCATTCACTGACTGTTAGTATGTCATTGGGTTGAGCTGCAACGGAGCGTCAACGATTTTTGATCTCACATTTTCAGCAAACAAACGGCTGCATAGTCACATCCTTCCAAAGTGACTGTATGGGTGGTTTTTATAGGCAGAAACAATAGTGACACTCTCGTTGAACCATCCTGGAAATGAGCATCAACGATGCGTCAACAATTTTTGGTCTTGTATCTTGGATAATTATAGGGTGAAGCAACCCCTTCAACCCATAATCATATTATCGGCCGCCTCTATGGGCAAAAATGCTACAGACGATATCGCTACCACCTCATATAAATGAGCGTCAACGGAGCGTGAACAATTTTTGGTCTTCCATGATGGACACTCAGAGCGCTGTGCGTCGACGTTAACACATAATCAATGTATTGGCCGCCTTTATGGGCAACAATGCTAGCGACGAGACAGCTACCACCTCCCAAAAATGAGCGTCAACGGAGCGTCAACGATTTTTGGTCTTGCATCTTGCACACTCTAAGGGCTACGGAACGACGTTATCCCATAATCAGCTTATCGGCTGCCTTTATGGGCAAAAATGCTAGTGACCATACAGCTACCACCTCCTAGAAATGAGCATCAACGGAGCGTCAACGATTTTTGGTCTTGCATCTTAGACAATCTAAGGGCTATGGAACATCGTTATCCCATATTCAACTTACTGGCTGCCTTCATGGGGAAAAATGCTAGTGACAATATCGCTTGCGCCTCCTACAATTCAGCGCCCACAGAACGTCAAAAATTCTATGGGGGCTCAATAAGCTACACAGCAATAAACTGCATTGTGTTGTTCCTGAATTGAGTCTTACGCAGTCAGTCTTTGCAATATGTTGTTGTATACAACTTCACAAATATGCATGCAATGTCTCACAGATCTGACTATTATATGCTTGTAGCTCTAGTCAATATATAAGAATCCGCATTCTTCTTTACTATAACGTAACTTTTGGCAGCCTCTCGAGTCAGATCGGGCAGCAATCAAATTCCTACCGCGATGTCGGATTCAAAATCTTTAAATACCTCATTGCTTGAGGTTATGATCTCTTCCAAGGATGAACGCGTCTTTATTTGTGATTTGAGTGACCTCACTTCACAAACGATCTTTGATGCTTCGTGGGCATCAATGAATGTAGACTCAAAGCGGCCTATTGCTTGGAATAATTCTAGACATGCGCCTTCGTGGCGATTCTATTTACACTGCGGAATTGAGGAGACCGGCAGCCCTGGTATCATATCTATCGTTTGTCATCAAGTTCTTCGCCATCCATCAGAACATGGGACCAGCTCAATGGGGAAACACTTGCTGGCAAAGCTCACATCGCAAAGTTAAAAGAATTAACAGAGTCAGAGGTTACTGAATTGACTAGTTCGACGGTCGATGAAACTGCTTGGGCCATCCTGAAGAGGCAAGGAAGTCGTGGATTCACAATAGTAAGTTTGCAGAGGAAAATCATATTTGACTTCCAGGTTGATCCATATTGACCGAAATGACAGACAAAACGTTCCAAACTGACAGCTAAGGACTTTGAAACTTCCGAATTTCACCAAGACACGTGGAATCGCTACCTCCTGTTAGGATTTGTTTCGGCTCACATTCCATGGAACGCTATATCAAATCTAGAGCTATGATGGTCATATAAAGCGTTACGCGATGAACCAGTGCTGCTGTCCACTACGACCCTTAGCAACATTTGCCGGAGGGAATATGCACTGACCGTGGATGCAATTAAGAAGCAATTACCATCGTGAAATCAAGTTAGTTTAGCTTTGGACGGATGGACATCAACAAACAAACTAGTGATAACGTCGGTCATCGCTTATTATATGGATCTCAATTGGGCATTGCGCGAAGTTCAACTCACTTTTGATGAGGTTGATCGCCTGTTCTTTTCCTGTTTCGAAAGCTAATTAGGAATGATAGATCAAGGGCCAACATACTGGAGCAAGGCTAGCCGTACATTTTAAGGACGTGCTTGATCGTTTTGAGCTTACCGACGGCTGTTTGCTTGGAATTACGACTGATAATGCCTCCTCAAATTACTCGATAACACACGAGCTGCAATCAACACTTGAGGTCTCTGGAACCGAGTGGTCTGCATTGAGGAACCACATACCGTGCATGGCACACGTCATACAGGTGGCTTTAGGTGCATTCATGAGCAGTCTGGGTGTAAAAGGCCAGACCAAGTCTTGGGAAGCCCATGAGCACGATCAGCAATTTGGAGAGAATGAAAGCATAGGCATTCGGAAGAGTCAAAGACTTCGAAAAGAGGGCAATGCTAGAATCAATAAGGTGTCGGCCATGAGACCAGGTATAGCAAAGATAATTGAGAAAGTACGTATTTCATGATATTTTGAAAGTCCTGAAACTTACTTTCATATAGCAGAGAATGCTTGCGGTATTGATTACGCTGACACCTGGTCATCGAAATGAGTTCATTGACTGTCAAAAAACCAAAGTCCTCATGGTGGTTCTTCCGATTATGGATGTGAAGACCTCTACACTGGAGTTGCTCGGGCGCGCCTACCGATTACGGCAATTCACACACGAGTGGCTTCAAAATCCAAAATACACCGATTACCGGCCACTTTTCACAACTCAAGATGAATGGACCATTGTGAAGAATGTCATGGAAGTGTTGAGGCCATTCCAATATTGGACTCTGTGGATGTCAAAGAGGCATACAGTCACATTGCATCATGTTATCACAGTGTACAATGACATGTTCGATCACATGGATGGCGTGATGCGAGCTTTGGCCAAGAAGATGACTCAATGGAAGGAAGACTTGTTCTTCGCCATGAAGTTAGCTCGACAAAAGCTGTCCAAATATTATGCTGAAGTGACTCCATGGACGGCCATGCTTCTCATTTGTGCACATATCCTCGATCCTGTCCGGAAGCTCCAATCATTTACAAAGTGGGACAAACGAATGCATATTAATCCTGAGGACGAGACATCCTATACAACCCAATACCAAGAGGCCTTTCTGAAGTATGTGGAGAATGAATACTGTGCCAAACATCCACAGGTGCCTGTCTATAAACTCGAAAGCTTACCGAGCAGCAATCTCATCCCCTCTGCAATGGCTTCAGGATACTGTCTATCATCCTTTGATCCATATGATTTGTCCAGCGATGACGACAAATAGTAAACGCCTAACAATGTGGCTGAAATGACACCCGGACAAAGCGATCGCGCAGCACGATTATTTACCGCCGCCAGGCTGTATTTGAATTCGCCGCCTGAAGCACCAAAGAACTGGGGGCAAAGTAATCCAAATCTCAATGATTACCACTCCGACCCAATGGACATTAGCAGTACATTTTGTTTACCAGACATAACCGACTGGTGGCCCCAACAAGAGGAAACGCACTCCAAGTACCCCGATCTCTCCAATGTGGCACGCAACATATTGTCTATCATACCACATGGTGTCGGAGTGGAGGCCAGTTTTTCCCTGGGCCGAGATGTTGTCGGCTGAAGGCAGTCAAAAACAACAGGCGAGACCCTTCACAAAAAAGTCGTTGTAAGGCAGTTCGCTCGAGCCAATAACGGGATTTTGACAGGTGCTGACCCATTATTGGATACAAAGAACACAGCAAACGACTCGGAAATGAAGAAAGAGGCAGAGGAAAGGAAATCGCACCGAATGGCCAAGGTTCATGACTTTTTGGAGATGTGGCAGGGCAGCCAAAACCTATGTGCTACCCAGAAGGAATCTCGCGCTCAAAACAAGCAGATGACCGCTGTGGGATACATTACGGACACCGAAGAGATCGTCAAAGCACCCTGGTCACTCTTTCAACATGATGTTGTGGCCGCATTTAAAACGTCAGAAAGATCTCCTTTGCCACCACCTTTGTCTGCAAAGGACCTCCCTGAAGGAAGAACTCAAATATTAAATATTCTCCAAGTCCGGAGAATCAACCGTCATCCAGTCGAAAGTGATGAGGATAGCGCACCTGACATCATTTCGGACACTGAAGATTGGCTTAACTGGAATGGGGACTTAGATAATCCAAATGACAGTGAAGACGATTACGCAGCGGACGTTGAATCTGATATAGAGCAAGAAGATAGCATCGAGGATCCGGAATGCCCAGAGCAGCGGGATGTTAGCGCCGCCCCAAATGTTCCCGGATTGATTCGGCCTACACAGAAGTCAAAGAGACAGGCTGAAAAGGTGTTGATGACAGTCAATGCAATCGAAACGAGGAGGAATAAGGGAGTGAAGAAAAAGTAGGACACAATGCATCAATGTTTCACTAGCTTCTTTATGTATCTTGACCAAGAGTTTTAGTTAGAGATATATTATGGGCGAATGGTGAGCAGTAGCTTGTAAATATTGGTTGATAAACAGATGTATAGCAGGCGCAATGAAGCTTTTGGCAAGATACATAAATTTTAGTCGTGTGAGAGCGAACAGTGCAAGAATGCGACTGCGCTCGGCTGTGCCACAGGGCCAAGTCTCGATCTGTCAGAAAGACTACCAATATGTTCAAATCATGATGAAAACTATTATCGGTGGCAGCGGATGTTGAATGGACAATACATTAAAATGAGCGTCAACGGAGCGTCAACGATTTGTAGTTTTGTAAGTACAGTAATTCAACAGCGATTTGGTCGCTGTTATGCATAACCGATGTATTGGCAGCTTTTATAGGCAAAAGAGACAGCAACACGGTCACCGCCCCATTCTGAGAATGAGCGTCATTGGAGCGTCAACCGTTTTTAGCTTCTCATCTTGGGTAATTTGTGTTCCGATTGGTTGCAGACACCCATTTATCAGATATTGGCAGCCTTTACTGGGAAAAACTACAGCGACATGTTCCCTGCCGCATCCTGAGAATGAGCGTCAACGAAGCGTCAACAATTTTTAGCTTCGCATCTTGGGTAATTTATGTTCCGATTGGTTGCAGACATCCATTTACCATATATTGGCAGCCTTTACTGGGAAAAACTACACCGACATGCTCCTTGCCGCATCCTGAGAATGAGCGTCAACGGAGCGTCAACGATTGTTAGCTTCACATCTTGGGCAATTTATGTTCTGATTGGTTGGAGACACCCATTTATCAGATATTGGCAGCCTTTACTAGGAAAAACTACAGCGACATGCTCCCAGCCGCATCATGAAAATGAGCGTCAACGGAGCGTCAACGATTTTCAGCTTCACATCTTGGGTAATTTATGTTCCAATTGGTTGCAGACATCCATTTATGAAATATTGGCAGCCTTTACTGGAAAAACAACAGTGACATGGTCCCTGCCGCATCCTGAAAATGAGCGTCAACGGAGCGTCAACAGTTTTAGTTGTTGCAAATTTGGTAATCAAGGCCTCGCACGGATCTTCGCGTTCATAACACAATTTTTGACCGCCCTGATAGGCAAAAATACAATATATCAAAGGTAAAACACCGATTCCAAATTAATCGATATTGCAAGCTGCAAAGCATGCAAAAACATATTATTGGTTGTTGAAAACGTGATTTTGATAAGATATTATTAAGAAACTCCAAAAATAAGAGCCTTATATGAATCTATGGATGGACCCGCTGGGCAACCCGCTGACTACCCGCCCAATTCAGACGGGTTGGGAGTTGACCATCGAACCGTACCCGAATTGGACTTGGCCGAGGATCGGGGGGAGAAGCAATTGGAAGATATCACAGACTATCAAGCAGTCGTGGGGTCACTAATGTACGCAGCACTTGCAACTCGGCCAGGTATCTCGTATGCGGTCGCTGCTCTTTCTCGTTACAATCCGCGGCCATTCACCAGCCATATGACCGCTGCTAAGAGAGTCCTTCAGTATCTCAAATCTACAGCCGATTTTCGACTACACTTCAATGGCATCGACATCGGCAATAGTCTCGTAGGGTACTCAGATTCCGATTGGGCCAATGACAGTGCGGACCGCAAGTCTTAGGGAGGCCACGTGTTTCTCGCCAATAATGGTGCCATCTCGTGGCAGTCCCGAAAGCAAAGTCTCATCGCCATGTCAACTCTCAAGGCCGAGTTCATCGCTTGCTCGGAGGCCTCCAGAGAAGCGAAATGGTTACTCCAATTGCAAAATGATATTCACGGTTCTCAGAAAGACTCAACACCGCTGCCAATCAACCGCGACAATCAGGGTGCTCTCACCCTTATCACCACGGGAATCATCAAAGCTCGAACTAAACACATCGACATTTGCTACCACAACAGTCGAGATCTGCAAGAACGACGAATAGTCAACTACTCCTACGTACACACAGACGAAAATGTGGCAGATCTACTCACCAAAGCACTTACTAAAGATAAGCATACGAAGTTCACAAGAGCAATGGGTTTATGGTAATTGGAGGTCAATTGGAGGTCAATCGGAGGTTGTGAGAATACGGATTTCTTTGTTTATATAGATGGCCATCCTCAGGCTACGGTAGTACTCTTTCCCTGCTCACTTGCCACGCAGGGTTTTAAGGAGGCTACTATGGGCATCATTTGTTGTTTGTTTTGTCTTGCTCCACGAAGCGTAGCAAGAGGGGGGAGTGCTGCATATACAGATCTCAGCCGGAGCGGAGATGTCTTGTATGTCCGGAGCGGAGATGTCTTGTATGACTGGAGCGGAGGTGTCTTGTATGGCCGGAGACGGTGATGTCTCGTATGGCCGGAGATGACTGTTGACTCTGATACGGGCTGATGGCATTCAGCCGTACTTGCACTCTCATATATATACTGGCCTTGTGGCCCTCTTAGAATACAATTAAGCTTCTAGAAATCAGTATTTCAATATCGCTTCCAAGTACACCTCCGAGTACGTTTCCAAGTAAACCTCCGAGTATGCTCCCAAGTATACCTCCGATTACGCTCTCAAGTACACTCCCAAGCATGCTCTCAAGTACGCTTCCAATTGCACTCGATGGCACACTCCCAGCCTGCATGACTGTACGCTCCCAAATAAGCTCTCAAGACACTCCCAAGTACACCTCCGAGTACGCTCTCGAGTACACCTCCGAGTCGCTCTCAAGTACACTCCCAAGCATGCTCTCAAGTATGCTCCCAATTGCACTCGATGGCACACTCCCAGCCTACTTGGCCCTACGCTCCCAAGTACACTCTCAAGATGCAAGACACTCCCAATCCCACTTGACTATATGCTCCCATATATGCCCCTGCGTGCTCGATCCAGAGACTTGCTGAGTTGCAGGTGCCAGGCACCGGGAGGCGTGAGGCGGGTGGCGGGTGGCGGGTGGCGGGTGGCGGGTGGCAGGCGGTATAGAGTGGCCGAAATCATGACGTCGGTCGATATCATAGTCTGAACCTTATCTTTAGTGCGCCCACTGCGACGAAATCTCACGATGCCTCACGGTCGTGGTGTTGACAATTGCAGCCTTAGATTCTGCAGGAATGGTAGACAATTGGATCTTGGGGAGAGCAGATCTCCGACTCAGATTTTCCAGCGGAATCTGCTGCCCGCTTCCCATCGATTGTGGGCATATGTGTGCGTATTCGGTCTGGGGCTGATGGTGATGATTGCGATGGCGATGGCGATGGTGATGGTGATGGCGATGGTGGTGGTGTTGGTGATGGTGATCATAGTACTAGAAGCACTTAGACAAGTAGGTTGCCTACGTCAACGTCAGCATCAAAGCTTCCACAGACTTAGAGCCTTCTATTAGCCAAGGCTTCCGCAAACTCAGAGTTTTCATACGGCGAAAAGCTTCCTGTGGAAAACTCTACTCCTCCCAAAGCGCGGCTTTGTAAAGCGTGGCTCTCCCAAGCAGGCTATCAAACAGGCTATCAAACAGGCTATCAAACAGGCTATAAAGCAGGCTCTCAAGCGCCAGTGGGCTGTCTAGTGGACTCGCAGCAATAGTGTGTACAGTACCGGTATAACAGCGAAGACTGCAGGCAGTAAAGCCAGGTATAGGTCCATCTCCGGCCACCAGCCGTATATTGGTCCATAGGCCCACACGCACATCTCTATGAATCGACTATAGATGACTAGGCTGTGCATTGCGCCGGGAAGCTTGCTATGAGCTGCGCGTGTGCGCGTGTACGCGTAGCGCAGCCTATAGTCGATTTGCACTTTTGCCGATGCTATCTTGATCCAAAGAGAATAAAGCGAAAGTTGTTCATGGGTGATTAAAACTCCAGTGCCAATGCGACAGCAATCTAGGGTGGGTAATGATTATGTAGTTGTGTATGCATGTCATTGGTGTGGCGATAGCGTTGATGCTTATTTGCTGAAGCTTAAATGAAACGCCATATGAATGTGTTGCATAAATAGATCTCAGCTCTCATACGGGCTGACTGGGCTAGCTCTCATACGGAGATGGCTCTAATATGGGCTGACGGAGATGGCTCTGATACGGGCTGACGGAGTTCAGCCGTCTCTACAATTAGATGAGTACGTGAATGCTCGTACCGTATATATATGGCCTTGTGGCCCTCTTAGAAAGTTCAATAAAGCTTCTCTAGCAATCAGTATTTCAACAGAATGTGTTACGAATGTGAAGTGGATGAAGTCTATTCTACTATCTAAGGAGAAGCTCTGTCTTTATATACATGAGAGCCTGGAACACCATGGAAGTCCATGGAAGCTCACGATTGCAAATACCAGGTGGTGGCGGTGGCGAGTGAAGAC